>MRWG01000155.1_pt1 | contig 122261 bp, 120 predicted proteins | sample 1013341 | NCBI WGS metagenome assembly MRWG01 (sample SAMN06117577, study PRJNA244670) | biofilm metagenome | biome: Water; feature: Cathode Biofilm; material: Biofilm; isolation source: microbial consortium enriched at the cathode of a solar microbial fuel cell | place: USA: District of Columbia...
TATGCTCTAAACATAGCGCGAAAATGTCCGCCAGACCCGGGCAAGTCCAAACATAGCGCGAAAATGTCCGCCAGACCCGGGCAAGTCCACGGTCCTGTGTATACCTGTCCACCGTCGCGCATGGGGCGTGGTGGGGCCGATCAGAGTTGACCTGTGAGTTACTCCTATCTTGTAAATTAATCGCGGCGCGGGAAACCTCCGGCCGACGCCCGGTCTGCCGAATGGTTCACGACATCGTTTGCGTCACCGCACGCATTGCAGGCAATCTGGGGGCACCTCGGTCAAAATTCGTAACATCAGGCAGCGCGATTCCGCCCGTGAGACAAGGGTGCCGCAATCTGTTCACAGGTTTCCCCGTCGTCAACTGCGGCCGTATTCTCATGGTTCAGGTCGCGTCGTTTCTTTCCGTCAAAGGTGACTCCGGCATGACGTCTGCACTGAAACCTCTCCGAACTTTGCTCGCTGTGGGCGCCATAGTCGTCCTGTGGGTTTCGTTGATCGAGACCGCGGTTTCCGCGGAGGCCGATACGTCTCCGGCCTATGAGGAGCATTTAAGCCATCACCCCGAGTTGCAGGGGGAGCAGACCGCCCAGTCACCCACGGCGGCGGGAGGTACCCTGACACCGGGAGTCATGATGGATCCCCGCGTCATGTCGAAAATGATGGAGGAGATGCGGGCGCCGAAACCTCGCGACCTCTATCCCTCTCTCATGGGTATCAATCATCTCGACGCGGAAGCAGCACAGACAGCAATCGCGGCCGCGCAAAAACGGATGAAGGACGGTGTCGAACTGCTTTCGGAGTCGTTCAGCCAACTTTCCGCAGCCCTGGACGAGCAGGATTACGCGACGATGCAAAGTGCTGTTGATGAAGCGGCAAGAGGCTTGAACCGATACCGGAGCGGCCTCGCGACGACGCGCGCGTTAAGTGAAGGCGTACCGCCGCAGCAGATTGCACTGGACTGGTTCCGAACCGAAATGGACCTGATGCCGATGGCCGACCCTCGGGAACCGGTAGTGCTGTTCGGTATGTCTGCGCTGCATACGGGCATTATGACCCTGCTCATTGTTGCCGCCGCCATGTTCATATGGGCTTACGTGATGAGGATGCGACGGGCAACCGCCTTGCTGGGCGAGCTCACGGCGAATCCCGCCGAACGCGCCGCGCAGATTGGCGTGTTCGTAACGCCAACAGAAACGCCGGAGGCGCAGAAACCGACCGCGCCCCTGTCCGTGCGCCAGACCTGGACCGGCACACTTGAAGTAATCGCTGTTTTCCAGGAGACCGCGAACGTCAAAACATTCCGATTCGCACTCTCCGACCGGCAAGCTCTGCCGTTCGCGTACGAGCCCGGCCAGTTTTGCACCCTGAACCTCGATATCGAGGGCGCCGCCGTGAAGCGCTCCTACACCATCGCCTCATCACCGACACAACGTGATTATTTTGAACTGACGATCAAGCGCGAACCGGAAGGACAGGCCTCGCGGTTCATCCACGACCGTGTCAAGGCGGGCGACAACCTTGCTGCTAAGGTCCCACTGGGCCGCTTCTACTTCAATGGCACCCAGGCCGACAGTATCGTCCTGATGGCAGGCGGCGTCGGCATTACGCCGATGATGAGCGCGATCCGCTTTCTGACCGACCGTGTGTGGCCGGGAGAGATTTTCCTGATGTACGGCTGCAGATCGGAAGCGGACATCATCTTTCGCGAGGAACTCGAACGCCTCGAGCAGCGGCACCGAAATTTGCACGTCTACATCTCGATTTCACGACCCGGCGATGCTTCTGACTGGTCCGGCCCGACTGGACGGATCGATGCCGAGGCAATCCGCCAGTTCGTCCCTGACATCACTTCGCGTCGTGTCCACATTTGCGGCCCGGTGCCAATGATGGATGCAACAAAAGCGCACCTCGAATCTCTCGGCGTGGCCGGCGAAAACATCAAGAGCGAGGCGTTCGGTGCGCCCGTGTCCGAGAAAGCATCGCCGCCCTCCCCCCGCGAGCCGCAAGCTGATGCGACTGACCGCAAGCTCGCGTTCGCCCGCTCGGAAAGCAGTACCCGCGTGCCGGAAGGACAGACGGTGCTGGAAGCCGCGGAAGCGATCGGTGTTGATATCGACAATTCTTGCCGCCAGGGTACGTGTGGGCTCTGCATCGTGAAATTGCTGGCCGGCGAAGTCGCGATGGAAGTCGAAGATGCGCTGGAACCGGAAGACAAGGAATCAGGACACATACTCGCCTGCCAGGCACGACTGCTCACCGATTGCGAAGTGGACGCGTAACATGAAGGAGCGTGAACGGTATGTCGCGACCGGGCTGCTGGTGCTGTTGCTGGTATTGTGGGGCGGCTTCGTATTCCATCGCTCACCCGAATTCCCGGGCAGTCTCGCGGGTGGTGTAATCGGTATCATCGCCGCACTGCTGATGTTTGTGCCGTTGCTCTACCTTATTATCAAGCGCGTAAAACCGCTGAAATCCCGCGTTACGCGTACCGTCTCGATGCGCACGATGCTGACTTGGCACATTTATACCGGACTGGCTGCCCCAATTCTGGCGCTGATCCATTCCGGCCATCGGTTCGATAGTACGCTGGGTATCAGCATGACGCTGTTGATGCTGCTGGTCGTGATCAGCGGCTTCACGAGCCGTTATCTTCTGGGTCAAATCAGCGCCGAGATCCGCGAGAAGCAAGAAATGCTGGGATCGCTCAAGAAAGCGTACTACGAGTATCTCAACGCTGGCGTGGCCGAGAGTCCATCGGCGATGGTCGAACTGGCGGCTCGTAGCACCTGGGCATTGCCGCTCGTCGGTCTTTATAGCCGCGCCGGTGGCGGCAGACCTGACAGCCGCGAACACCGGATCATCCGCCTTGTCGATGGGATCGCGTCGGTAGAGTACGCCATCCGGACTCACGAGACATTCAAGACCTGGTTCAAGCGTTCACTCATCGTCCACATTACGCTGTCGCTGATTTTTTACGTACTCGTTGTGATCCATATCTATACAGAAATCTACTTCGGGCTGAGGTGGCTGTGAAATTTACCGCCCTCCTCGCGGCTGCGGTAGTCGCGGCAGTATCCGCGTATGCGATGCATCGCATGCATGCCGACGAGCCTCGTCTGAGCACGCTGTGGGAGCACACTGTCGTTCCCGGTGAGCTGTCGCTTGCGCACGCGAATTTGGATCACCAGTGCGAGGCCTGCCATACTCCGTTCTCGGGCGTCGCCCGCGCTCAATGCGCTTCGTGTCATGCAAACGAAAGCGCCCTGCTGACCCGACAACCTACGGCCTTCCACGCTAATATCGAGACCTGCGCAGGGTGCCACGTTGAACATCGGGGCCGCTCGGCATCGATCACCGCCATGGATCATGGCTTTCTCGCGAGCCATGGTATGGACGCGCTGAAGCGCGATGATAGCGCCGCTTACGAAAACGTCCTGCACCTCGTTCGTATGATGCGCGATACCGCAACCCCAACCGCCGCCCACCCTGATGTTCCGCCTGACGAAGCGGTGCTCGACTGTGTTTCCTGCCATCTGAACGACGATCGCCATTGGGGATTGTTCGGCACTGCCTGCGTCAGTTGCCACGAACTCGAGTCATGGTCGCTCGCAGCTTTCCGTCACCCGCCGGCGCAATCGACTGACTGCTCACAATGCCATCAGGCACCCCCGAGCCACTACATGATGCACTTTAAAATGATTTCCGCGAAGGTCGCGGGCAAGCCGCACGCGCCGGTTGATCAGTGTTACGAATGCCACCAGACGACGTCGTGGAATGACATCAAACGTGTGGGAATTTACAAGCACCACTGAGAACCCTATGGACGAGTCATGGCCGCGCATCGTGCAACCGAATAAGGGTCGCTTCGGTTTTGCGAAGTTTCCCGACGCGGGGTTCGTACCGTTCAGACACGAGCTGCGCAGTCCGGGCTTATTCAGAGCGTCCCTTACAAAAGCCACATTGAGGCGAAACGGCCGGGGCTCGCGCTGAGTCGCCTTTGCATGGCCGCGTCCGCATCAATGCGTACCAGCCGAATCATCAGGAGGTGCCGACCCGGTCTCCGTGCCCATTAGTAGCTTGTGCTGGTCATGTGTTAATACGTTTATCGCATCGCCAATTGCCCGCACGAAGGCGAGCCGCTGGTCACCTCGCAGCTTTTCTATCTCGCGGACTTTGGCCTCAATTGATCCATAGTCCGGTTGCTCCGCGGCGGTAAGCCCCCAAAGCTGTTGCTCTGCTTCCTCGATTTTTCGATTCGCCGTGGCGTTTCCAAGAGACGCCTGCTGTCGGATCTGATTCAGTTGCGTGTGCTGCGCCGTAGTCAAACGAATGTGATCGGCGTGATCGAGAAAAAACCCGGTCGCGCCGATGTGATGCAGGTGAGACGCACCGGGAATACCGGGTGACGAGGACTGCATCGCCACCGCGGACATGCCGCCCATCTCACCCATCATGTCCATCATTGCCATGCCGGAGCTTGAATTGGTCCCTGGTCCGGACATCCCGTTCATGTTTCCGCCGCCCATCGTCCCCATACAGCCTTGGCAACCCATGCCAGCGGCCACGCCCTCGCTTGGCATCGTTCCTCCCATGCTCATGCCTCCCTGCGTCCTCGCGCTCATCCCTGCCGACATGGACATATCCATTCCACGCGTGCCGCCACCGGCCATGGCGGATCGGCTACCTCTGTCCATCGGACCCAGGCCTCCCGGGCCGGCCATGCCCATACCGGCCAGGCCGGACATGGTGCCTTTTTCCATCATGCGCTTACCGCCCCGGGCCGGTAGATTGGCACCAGCCGCCATACGATCGTCAGGTACTGACAATTGCTGCTCAAGGTGCTGGATCTTGCCGCGAAGCGTAGCTATTTCCGTTTTAAGATTCGCCGCAGTCGTTTCCGAACTGACGCCCTCAACTGTCGCGTCAGTTTGTGCGCTGGCGATCTCGGCCAACAGAATGGGGACGCAGAGCGCAATCATCAGTGAACGAACGGCTCGATTTTTCATACGTCATTCCTCTTTTGGAAAACTGGGTACATTGATTTATCGAGATGACCAAGTCCGTTGACCGCGGCCATCTTGACCGGTGACCACAGTCGCGCTGCCATCCGCACGTGCCCGGAATTTCGAGATGAGCCGCATCGGTGTATTCGATTATCGCGGCGATACATGCCGCGAGTACCGCATACTGTTTACCCCTCGGAGGCGGCAATGAGCTATGTGACTGCATGCAAGCAGGGCAAGTGGTAAACCTGCGACGAACAGCGCGCCGGCGTGGTACGAGTTAATCAGAACGTGCTCGGGACCAACCCCGATACCGGGGCTCGACGTCGCGGTGAAGTGCACGTACGACAACGCTGGCACTGAAATGGCCAGTAACGCACCGACGGTCCCTGTCCTGGGGCGTCGCTTTCCGCGCGAATGCATGCAAACACCTTTTCAATGATCGTAACCTTTAATGCGAAACCAGGAATCGATTTTTATGCGCTCAACGCACCTTGACTGTTACGCGTTCCTTGCCATGTTCATCGAGCACATGGACGGCACAGGCAAGACAGGGATCGAAACTGTGGATCGTACGCAGAATTTCCAGCGGAGCATCCGGGTCGATCAGTTCGTGATTATCCTGCAGCGCAGCTTCGTACGCGCCGGGCTGCCCCGACGCGTCCCGCGGACCGGCGTTCCATGTGCTCGGCACAACGCACTGGTAATTCGCTATCGTGCTGTTCCTGATATCAATCCAATGCGTGAGCGCGCCGCGGGGTGCTTCCATGAAGCCGACCCCGCGTGCCGAACGTGGCCAGTTTCGGGGCTCAAAGTACAATTCGTTGAACGTCCTCGTATCGCCGTTCTTAATGTTACCCACGAGCCGATCGAACCAGTCCTGCATCGCATCCGCCAGCAACCGGGTCTCGACCGAGCGCGCAAGCACCCGCCCCAAGGTAGAAAATAGCGCACGTTCGGTCAGTTCGAGCCGCCCCAGCGCGTCACCGACAATCGTGCGCGTCGCCTCGTGACCGGTGGCGTACATCACGAGCACCCTCGCCAACGGGCCGACTTCCATCGGCATACCGCGCCAGCGCGGCGATTTGAGCCACGAGTAGCTCCCGTCAATGTCGAGGTGGCTGTACGGCGGCTGCGGCCCCGTATAGTCGAGGTTCGTTTCACCGGACCACGGGTGCAGGCCGGTCTCCTTGCCGCCTGCATAGCGATACCAAGAGCGGGCGACGAACTCCTGAATGCCGTCTGTATCCTCCAGGTCAAGCGGGTGAACAGTACCGAGATCACGACCGAGGATGATGCCGCGGGGAAAGAAGAACGGCTCCGGGGTATCGATCCCATCCATGGGGAGATCACCGACCGTGAGAAAATTACCCAGCCCTTCCCCGCGGGTAGCCCAGTCCCGGTAGAACGATGCGATCGCAAGCGTGTCCGGCAAATAGACCTGCTCAACAAATACACGCATTTGATCGATGATGGCCTGGACCCGGGCCAGGCTGGAGGCGTTGATCGCCGAATCGGACTCGAGATCGATAGGCGACGGTACGCCGCCAACGACGAAATTTGGATGTGGGTTTTTGCCGCCGAATATCGTGTGCAGTTTGGCGACCTCGCGCTGCCATTCGAGCGCTTCGAGGTAGTGGGCAACGGCCATCAGATTCGCCTCTGGCGGCAGCTTGTAGCCAGAATGCCCCCAGTAGGCGTTGGCGAAGATGCCAAGTTGGCCCGATTCGGCTAAGGTCTTCAGGCGGTTCCTGACATCGCTGAAGTAACCGGGAGACGATTTCGGGTGACTACTGATAGAAGTTGCAAGTGCCGAAGCTTTTTGGGGATCGGCCTTGATCGCCGAAACCACGTCGACCCAGTCCAGCGCATGCAGGTGATAGAAATGCATGACGTGGTCGTGAATGTACTGCGCCCCGATCATGAGATTGCGAATGAGTTGCGCGTTCGGCGGTATCGCCTTGTCAGCATTTGCGATGTCTGCCGCGCTTAGCGCCACGCCATGACCGTGTTCGCGCGACATGCGGGGTCCGACTCCTGGCGGTGGTCCCATTCTGCTCCCGCGGCCGCGGGACGCCGCGCCGGCCGGCGGCCCGCGACGTTGCCCTTCCGGCCCGCCCGGCGTCGCACCGGGGAAACCTGCAGGCGGAATGCCGTGTGCCATACCCCCGCCGCCGATCTCGCTTCCCGCCGCCCAGCCGCGTCGCAGCGCGTCCTCGACGGCTCGAATCGAAGCGACACCATGAACCAGCGTGCAGACCCCGCAGATCCGCTGGGCAAATGCCCAGGCGTCGCGCGGATCGCGGCCCTGGAGGATGATCTCGATACCGCGCACGGAGGTGCCCGACGAATAGGCGCTCGCGATCCGGTTACCCTCGAGCTCGACCTCGAGTCTGAGATGACCTTCGATTCTCGTTACCGGGTCGATGACGAGTCGTTGTGTCACGCCGCACCTACTGTCATCGCTTTACGCTCATGCATAGATCTTCACTCGTGCTCCTCGCTGCCGCAAAGCCAAAGATTGCGTTACGAATGCGCTTTGTAGAATTGCCGGGGAAACAGCGCCTCGTAGAATCCACCAGCATCCCAGAAGTCAGGCTCCGAACATCCCAGGCAGGGATGACCGGATTGAATAGGGAAACTCGTGCCTTCGTTCCACTTCAAGGTCGCGCAGGCGTTGTAGGTCGTCGGCCCCTTGCAGCCCAGATTGAACAGGCACCAGCCCTTCTTTGCACCTTCATCGTCGAAAGAGTTCGCAAACAATCCTTTTTCGAAGAAGGGCCTGCGGTAGCAGCGGTCATGGATACTGGTACCGTAGAACGCAAGGGGACGCCCATGCGCATCGAGCTCGGGCAGCCTCTGAAATGTCAGGTAGTGAGCGATGACGGCCGTGATAACCATCGGGATCGGGGGGCAGCCTGAGATATTCACGACTGGTTTGTCCCGCACTATCGAATCGACGGCGACCGCGCCGGTCGGGTTCGGATTCGCTTTCGGGATCCCGCCGAACGCGGCGCAGGTACCAATAGCGATCACGGCGGCAGCGTCGCTCGCCGCTTCGACCAGCATGTCCACGTTGCTTTGACCGGCGATGACCGAATAGCCCTTATTGCCCAGCGGCACTGATCCATCGACGAGAAGGAGGTACTCTCCTTTATGCCTCTGCATCGCATTGTGGCGTGCCTGCTCGGCGCGATCGCCCGCGGCCGCCATAATGGTGTGATGATAGTCGAGAGAAATCGCATCGAAGATGAGTCCCTCCACCGTGGGCGCATGCGAGCGCAGAAAGGACTCTGTGCAGCCAGTGCATTCCTGGAATGGCAGCCAGATCACCGAAGGCCGTCGCGTACCGGCAAGTGCGTCGGCCATGCGCGGGATCGCGGCGGGCGGCAAGGCGAGCAGTGATGCGGTAGTCGCGCAGAACTTGAGGAAGCTCCGGCGACTGATTCCGTGGCGTTGTAATGCTTCAGCGACGGTTCCTGACATCGTCGATGTTCCTCCTGCGCCTAGGCCTCGTTTACGATCGAACCTTCGCGCGCCAGCAGCGACTCGAGTCCGACCAGGGCACATTCGATATCCGGTATCTGGGATTTGAGGATCTCGGGGCAACGCGATACGAGGAGGTATTTGCCGGTCACTTCGTCCAGTGCATTGAAATGGGCGACCTGCCAAACGCCGGAATATCGGGTCTCCCATATTCTGCTCGGACCCATCAGGTCGAGCTCCGCGGTAATCTCACCGACCCCCAGAATTTTTTCGAGTTGATCCTCGTCCGCCGAGGACAACGGAATTCGGCGCAGGTCGATAGTGTATTCCTCGTCGCCCTCCAGCAAGCGTTTCAGCGCGTAATGCACTTCGCATAGCAACGGCTGTACGTTACCCGTGCTCACGAGAGGATCGGCGGCGGCTGGCATCTGGGATTCACTCATCGTGCTTGCCCCGACACCGTACCTGGTTCGGATCCAACAACGGCAAGATCCCAGCGCATCAGAACCTCCTCGATTTTTTGTGCGACCACCGGCAGCGCGGCGGCGGCTTCTTTGCTCAAATCGCCGCACCAGCCGCACCGCGAGGGCTCAATTCCTATGATTGCACGATGTGCAGGCAGGCCATCCAGCAAGCGTACGGCGGCGAGCAGATCGGACAGTCCGACCTCGTGCGATGTCCTGCGACAAGGATTCTGAATGAGGTTATCCATGGCATCTCCTTCGAAGACACAGACGCTTCCGGGCTCACTTTGGAAACGCAAAGCATCGATGAGGATCACTGCGGGCGCTTCTACGATGTCGTCCAATAGATACAACCCGAGCGTACCTCCGTCGACGAAATCTATACCTGAATCTTGAGCCATCGACGCCTCAAGGTAACGCACCGCGTGCACGCCCAGACCATCGTCTCCGGCAAGCGTATTCCCGATCCCGATCACGCGCACGAAATGTTTTTCTAGCAGAAGCGGTTGAGTCACGTTGATGATCTCCGACATGGAAATACGCTTGATGATTATCTAGAATTCGTGAACCGGTTAACCATAGCTTAGACGGTTATTTTCGTACGAGATAGATGTGTGTTGAACATACGTTCAGAGGTTTGTGCAGCACCTACGTTCGCGCTGGATCGACTGCAGACGTACTTCGAACTACGCTTGGAGATGGAATATATGTGCCTCGCAATCCCGATGCGTGTTATCGAACTCGAAGGTTTCAATGCGACTTGCGAAGCAAGAAACGTTGAACGTTCTGTCAACCTCTTTTTACTCGAACCCGGTTCGGTGCACATCGGCGACTACGTCATGGTACATGTCGGCAGCGCGATTCAGATTATTTTACAAGACGACGCCGAGATAGCCTGGGCGCTGTATGACGAAATTCTGCAGCACGATGCATGAGTTCGCGGTGTGTCAGTCACTGCTGGAGCAAATCGACATCGTTGCGAAACGTCACGCCGCGCTTTCAGTAGAGCATGTGCGAATCACCATTGGCCCACTGTCCGGTGTCGTCCCGGAGCTGCTCGCCAAAGCGTTCGAACTCAAGAAGCTCGGAACGATCGCTGCCGGTGCCGGCCTTGCACTCGATATCGATCCACTGGTCGTACACTGTTTCGAATGTGAAAGCGACTCCCAGGTACCGCTGACGAACTTGTGCTGCGCCAGGTGCGGTAACTGGCAGACCAAAGTAATTTCGGGTGACGCGCTCACGCTGCGCGACGTTGAACTCACGAGAGGATCGGTGTAGCGCGATGGCAACGTGAATCGACGAAATGGTGGCGACAGTACAGTTCGAACGGCGCACCACGATTAACCCATTGGCATGATGATGAGTAAAGCAAGCTATGTGTAATGTCTGTGGATGTTCCGGCGAAGAAAACTTACCGGCAGAACCGGAGGAACAACATAGCGCGACGTTCGCGGCGCACGTGCACGAACCGATCATGCAAGATCACGACCGTCACGCGGATCGCAATCGCCAAACGTTCAGCGACAGCGGGGTGCTGGTGGTCAACCTGATGTCATCTCCTGGCGCCGGCAAAACGAGCCTTATCGAGGCAACGATTCGGGAACTGGGTGCGCGTTTTCGCATAGGCGTGATCGAAGGCGATCTGGAAACGGAGAACGATGCGGCGCGCATTCGTCGCCTCGATGTGCAGGCCGAGCAGATCACAACGGGCATCGCCTGCCATCTTGATGCTCATATGGTAGGGCACGTGTTGCCTCGTTTCGATCTGGAAGCGCTCGACCTGTTGTTTATCGAAGATGTTGGCAATCTGATCTGCCCCGCGTGTTTCGATCTCGGCCAACATGCCAACGTGGTCCTACTCTCGGTGCCGGAAGGCATCGACAAACCTGAGAAATATCCGGTGATGTTCCGGGCAGCCGATCTCATCGTGCTCAGCAAGATCGACTATCTGCCGCACGCGCCCGAGTTCACTGTCGCTGGCGCGACGGCCTCGGCACACCGAATCGGCGTGAGGGCCGACACTGTCGCGCTGTCGGCGCGGTCCGGGCTCGGCCTCGACAACTGGGTTGCGTGGCTGGAGCAAGCTCTCACACATGGGCTCGCTGACAGACGGAACCGGATGAATTTAAGTACGTGAATTCGCTCAACAGGGAAGCCGGCTATGGCGCTTAGAACAGCAAACCAATGCCTGCAGAGAATTCACGAACTCTGTTCGGATCGCACGCTGCGCATCATGAATGTGTGTGGCGGACACGAGCGTTCGATCACCCAGGCCGGCTTGCGCGCGGCGTTGCCCGACACGCTTGAGTTGATCCCCGGGCCGGGTTGTCCCGTGTGCGTTTGCCCCGAGGACGACATTGAACAAGCTATTGATCTCGCCCTCACAAATCAGGCAATCCTCGTCGCATTCGGGGATATGCTGCGGGTCCCAATCAACGGCCCCAAAAGTGAACCGCGCTCACTGGAAGAGGCCCGTGCGACCGGCGCGGATGTGCGTTCCGTCGCGAGTCCGTGGGACGCCGCGCGCATTGCCCAAAAAAATCCGGACAGGTGCGTGATTTTCTTTGCCGCCGGCTTCGAGACCACGATGGCCCCGGTAGCCGCGCTGATCGCCGCCGGACCACCCGAGAATTTACTTTTTCTGCTGTCGGGGCGGCGCACATGGCCAGCCGTCGCCATGCTTCTGGAAACGGGCCGTGCACGGTTCGATGCATTGATCGCCCCGGGTCATGTCGCGACCATCATGGGTGTCAATGAGTGGGCGTTCGTTCCCGCGCAATATAATGTTCCGACCGCCGTTGCCGGATTCCACACCGAAAGTCTGCTCGCCGCAATTGAAGCCGTGCTCACGCAAACTGCTGCCGGTATCAGGCGCCTGGATAACACCTACCCCGAGGTGGCCCAGGCGAACGGCAATACCCGGGCCCGCACCTGTCTGGAAACCGTGATGCAAACAGTAGATGCAAAATGGCGCGGCATCGGCACGATTGAGAAGTCCGGCTTCGAGTTGGCCCCGGAGTTCCGGCACCTCCGCGCTGCTCCCTCTAAAGCGACACTGCAACGCACGCGGACCACCGCGAGAGAGATGCCACCGGGCTGCGAGTGCGCCAGCGTGGTCCTCGGCCAGCGCTACCCCAATGAATGTCCACTCTACGGCAAGGGATGCACGCCCGCCTCCCCGATCGGGCCCTGCATGGTGTCTGATGAAGGGGCGTGTCGCATCTGGTGGTCAGGCGGGCAGCGAAGCCGATTACGCCGAAAATCTCCCCATCAGCACACGGCCTGAGTACGGGACGTGAGTAAGTCCGGCGTGGCAGCAATGACGTTCGAATTCGCCGGTACCGTTCAAGGCGTGGGCTTCCGGCCGTTCATCTACCGACTCGCGCTGAAACACCGCGTCAACGGATGGGTCCTCAACCGAAGTGGGGAAGTCGTAATTCACGCAGAAGGAAATCGCGACGATATCGTGCGCTTCGAGCACGATTCGCTTACCCTGCCGCCGACGAAAGCGGCGCCGATTCTCGTTCACAGGTGCGAGGCGCAGACGTTGGGATTGCGATCTTTTCGGGTGCTGGAAAGCGAGGACGGGCACGACGGACACCCATGGATCCCGAAGGATAGTTTTCTGTGCCCGGATTGTGCATTGGAACTGGTAACGCCGAGCAACCGGCGCTATCGCTATCCGTTCATCCACTGTACGCAGTGCGGTCCCCGCTTTTCTTTGATCGAACGCCTGCCTTACGATCGGTGCAACACGAGCATGCGTGCATACGCGCCGTGCGAATATTGCTCGCGCGAGTACCGGGATCCGGTTGATCGGCGCTTCCATGCGGAACCTGTCTGCTGCCCGGCCTGCGGCCCCGGACTCGCCCTTCGTCATGCCGACGGCCGCGCGCTGTCGGCGGGCAACGAAATCGCGACCGCGATCGAACTGTTGCGCGCGGGCGCCATTGTGGCGGTGAAAGGTGTCGGCGGCTATCACCTGATGTGTGACGCACTGAACGGTGAAACACTGGCTCGGCTCCGATTCCGAAAGCGCCGGCCAACGCGGCCACTGGCCGTCATGTTTCCGCCGGCGGGCCCGGACCATCTTGATCATCTGCGCGAGTTCGTGGATTTACAGGTAGAGATGGCCATCGCTTTGACCGGCCCCGAGCGCCCGATCGTGCTGGTTCCCAAAGCGCCGGCACCACGCCGGCGCCTGCCGGAAGGCATAGCGCCCGGATTCGGCTGTCTGGGCGTCATGCTACCGTCGAGCCCACTTCACGAGGTGTTGCTACGGGACCACGGCGAGCCGCTCGTCGCCACATCGGCCAACCTCAGTGGCAATCCGACCGTTACCGATGAACGCCGTGCCGAGACTGAGCTTCACGGTATTGCAGACGCCTTCCTGCATCATGACCGTGTGATCGTCCGGCGACTGGACGACCCGATCGTCACGGTTACCAACGGGACGACGAAATTCTTGCGTACCGGACGTGGGACGACACCCACAGAGATAGCGCTGCCCGAGTGCATCGGTCCGCCCGTACTCGCAGTCGGCGGGCACCTGAAAAATACCGTGTGTCTTGCCTGGGATCGTCGGGCCGTTTTGTCTGCCCATATCGGCGACCTGAACAGCCCGGGAAATCTGCGTGCGTTCGAGCGGGTCATTCATGATCTTACCGAGCTGTATGGCGTCGAGATATCGCGCGTGGTGTGCGATTACCATTCCGGCTACGCCAGCAGCCAATGGGCTCAACGTTGCGGCCTGCCCGTAGAAACGGTGTTGCACCATCACGCGCACGCATCCGCCCTCGCTGCCGAATATGGCCAAACGCAGGAGCTTCTCGTGTTCACCTGGGACGGCGTCGGGCTCGGCGACGACGCCACCTTGTGGGGCGGAGAGGTATTCCACGGCCGACCGGGAAGCTGGCGCCGCGTCGCACGGCTGCGACCGTTTAAATTACAAGGACTGAACAGAGCCGCGCGCGAACCCTGGCTGAGTGCGGCGGCGCTGTGCTGGGATACCGAACAAGTCTGGCCGGCGCTCGACGCGCTCGATTCCGACTCAGTAGTTCACCGTGCATGGGAACGGGACCTGAATTGCTTCACGACGTCGGCGGCGGGACGATTGTTTGATGCCGCAAGCGCATTGGTCATTAACCACTGTCACTCAAGCTTCGAAGGCGAGGGACCAATGCGGCTGGAAGTCTGTGCTGCGCCAATCACCGACGACGCGCCGCTACTCGCCGTGACGGAAATCGCGGATGGCTTTTGGGAAATCGATTGGCGGATCCTGGTACCAATGCTGCTTGACTCGACGTTGACTCCGGCGCGTCGCGCGAGCGAATTTCATGCTTCACTGGCACGAACGATCGTCGAACTCTCGTCGATGCTCCGGGCACGACTCACGTTCACCTGTGTCGGCCTTACGGGTGGTGTATTCCAGAACCGACTGCTCAGCGGTCTTGCGCGCGAACATCTGGTCGACCACGGTTTCGACGTCGTCGAGAACCGGACGATCCCCGGTAACGATGCCGGCATCAGTGTCGGACAAATCATGGAATATCTAGGGCGCCGGGATGGGTAAGCCCGCGGACGACACGATCCGGTGATACGCGGGCAGGTGACACTGGCGCACGGCAACGGCGGCCGGTTGACCCGGCGACTCATCACAGAGATTTTCGTGCCGCATCTGTCGAATCCGGCGCTGGACGTCGATACGGATGCCGCCGCCGTCCGCATCAACGGCGGTGAATTATTGATGACGACCGACAGTTTTACAGTGCAACCACTCGAGTTTCCTGGTGGTGATATCGGGTCACTCGCAGTTCATGGCACGGTCAACGACATGGCGGTCGCAGGCGGTGTGCCGCTTTATATAAGCCTGAACGTCGTCATCGAGGAAGGCTTCGAGCTGGCGCGACTCGAGCGCATCGCCGCGAGCCTCGGCAACACTGCGCGTGCCTGCGGCGTCGCGGTAGTCTGCGGCGATACCAAGGTCGTGCCCCGTGGTCACGGTGGCGGTCTGTATCTGTCGACTACCGGGGTCGGCTATCGGGTGGCGAGCAGCGAACTGGGGCCGCAGGCCATACGCGAAGGCGATGCCATCCTGATTTCCGGTCCGCCGGGAGAACACGGCACCGCGGTTCTGCTTGCCCGAGAAGAATTCGATCTGCGCGCACCGGTCATATCTGATTCCGCGAGCGTATTGCCTCTCACCCAGGCGCTCGCTGACCTGCCCGGATTGCGGTTCATGCGCGATCCGACACGTGGCGGGCTCGCGACGGTAGCTGCCGATATCGCCCGGATAACGGGCCGAAACGTCGAATTGGATCAATCTCAGATCCCGACAAACGTACAGGTTGAGGCGATATGCGACATGCTCGGCTTCGAGATGTTACACCTCGCCTGCGAAGGCCGTGTCATGGCGGTGATCGAAGCTGAGCAGTCCCGACGCGCGCTGGAATTGTGGCGACAATTTCCTGGCGGGGCGGACGCTGCGATTATTGGGCGCGTAACCGCGCTCGACGATCCACGGGATTCACCGATGGTGGTACTGCGCACGGCAGTGGGCGGCGAGCGCGTGCTCGAAGAGCTTGAGCACGATCCTTTACCGCGTATTTGCTAAATCTGCGATCCCGTTTCGATAAAATACCCAGGCCGTTCGTCGGAACAAACTGACCAGCATGTGAACCTGCTCGCGGAGTATGTACTGCTCCGTAAGCCATGGTGATATACGATAGAGTCAAGAGGCACTTCGATAGATTTTCTATGTCGGGCCACCGAGGTTGATTTCCGAACCAGAGCCCACCCTCGAGATTCCGTTTACAAGCGTGTCGAGCGTCTGTAACTATCCCAATCAAGCATCCGGTTCAGAACCAGATTCTGATCCCCGCCACGAACTCCAGGTTTTTGACAACCTCGTCTTCGGCACGCGCGAAATCGGCGGTTCGGCCGAATTTCCGCGACCAGCTCAGGCCGATGTAAGGTGCGAATTCGCGGCGGATCTCGTAACGCAGGCGCGCGCCGAGCCGAAATGAATTGATACCCTCACCGATGCCGAAATCCTTCGCATCGCTCGCTGCCACCGCGGTCTCGAGACGAGGCTGGAAGATCAGGCGCTGCGTCAGCAGGACGTCGTAGGTGGCCTGCAGCTGGACCTGAACGTCAGCGTCTTCGCTGACCAGAAGATCGGCCTCGATTTCGAATTTGTAGGGCGCCAGGCCGTGTAAACCCAAAACCGCGGCGACCCGGTCGCGGTCTGCTCCGACGCTCCAGTTTCTCTGGTACCGAATGCCGCCCTGGAGATCCCAGAATGGTGCAATCAGGCGGCCGTACTCGAGGTCGAAACGTTCGAGTTCGCCCTCTTCCCCGTCACTCGCCATCTGACCTTCCGTTTCCACCCATAAGCGGTTGTAGTCACCGCCCAGCCACATCAAGGCGTCCCATCGCACCAAATCAGGTTCGTCGCTACTGCGATATTCAAGCTGGTCGAGTTGCATATAGTTGAAGATCTCGGAGTCATAGACGGGCTCGGGCCAGCCTGGCAATGCCTGGCTCCCGGTCTCTGCGCTCTGCCCCGCACCGGACATTACGGCCAGGCCGACCAAAATGACCAAGCGCGGCACGACCCAAGCGGACAAACCCATCACTTTTTTTATGTTTGCGCTATGCAACATGGACAACCCTGAACATCCCCATATCCATGTGGAACAGGAGATGACAATGAAACGCCCAGCGTCCGGGTGCATCGACGGTGATCAGTGCAGAGAGCCGTTCGGCGGGTTTGACGCTGATGGTGTGCTTGCGCGGGATCCTGGACCCGTGCCCGTTTTCCAGTTCCATCCACATGCCATGGAGATGGATTGGGTGTTCCATCATGGTGTCGTTGACCAGAATGAGCCGCAGGCGTTCGCCGTGATTGAACTCAATAGCGCCCTTGACCTCGGAAAATTTGTGGCCATCGAAGCTCCACATATAGCGCTCCATGTTGCCGGTGAGGTGCAGCTCCAGTTCACGATCGACGCTACGGGCATCATAATCATCCGCCGTACGGCGCAGATCGGTGTATACCAACACCCGGTGGCCGACCTGTGCGAGCCCGGTACCCGGTTCACCGAGACGGTTTCGCTGTACTGCAGCAACTGTGGTGTTACCAGGACCGTGATCCGCGGTGCCATGCCTGCCGACGACGGGGCTCGTGCACGGCGTCATGCCGGGAACGCACGATCCGCTCTCTCGATTGCCGGCCATGCCCGTCATTGCCGCGGCTTGCGGCGCGCGTTGTTCCATGCTGCCGCCAGTCACCATCGAGTCCATCGAATCAGCGGCGATGCTCGGTCCCATCGCGTCCTGCACGCCTGCGCCGTGCCCGACGTGGGTCGGCACTTCAGCGTCCATCTGCATACCACCCATCGAAGACATATCCATGTCCATGCCCATGTCGGTCATGGTGCGTAGCGGCCGCTCGCGTAATGCCGGAACCGGCGCCGTCATGTCGGGACGCGGCGCGAGTGTCGCGCGGGCGAATCCACTGCGGTCCATTGCTTCGGCGAATATCGTGTAGGCCCGGTCTACCTGGGGGGTGGTGACCACGACATCGTAAGTCTCCGCGACGCCGATTTGAATTTCATCCGTCTCGACGGGAACGACGTCCTGACCGTCCGCCTGCACCACGCTCATGGGCAATCCCGGAATTCGCACGTTGAAATAACTCATCGTCGCCGCATTGATGAACCGCAACCGCACCCGCTCGCCCGGAATGAAATGTCCGGTCCAGTTGGACCCCGGGTCCCTGCCGTTGATGAGGTAGGCATACGTAAAACCGGTTATGTCCGCGATATCAGTCGGACTCATGCGCATCCGACCCCAGGCCATGCGATCGGACACAGTTGCTGCCAGGCCATTGGCCGCCGCATCCCGCAGAAATTCACTGGCCGTGCGTTCCTGATAGTTGTAGTAACTGGCAAGCTTCTTGAGCGTAGCAAGTACGTCGTGAGGATCTTCGAACGTCCAGTCCGACAACACGATGATGTGTTCCCGGTCGTAGTCCGCCGCCTCTGGTCCTTCCGGGTCAATGATCAGTGGCCCGTAATGACCGAGTTGCTCCTGAAGTCCGGTATGGCTGTGGTACCAGTAGGTTCCGCTTTGCCGTACCGGGAAACTGTAGGTGAACGTACTCCCGGATTTGATCCCCGGATAGCTCACACCCGGCACGCCGTCCATCTCGTAGGGCAAAATCAATCCATGCCAGTGGATCGACGTATCCTCATCGAGCTCATTGTGAACACGGATAACGACATCCTCGCCCTGTTTCAGTCTCAGTAACGGGCCGGGCACGGTATCGTTGATCGTAATCGCTTTGCCGCTTCCCGTCCCTGGTGAAAAATCCGCGCGGCGCACATACAGATCGATGGGCTCGCCGGGTCGGCGATCTTTCGTGTCCCTGGCGAGTCCAGACGAGGGCTGTGCGTAAGCCGGTAGTGCCAATCCGAAGGCGGCCAGCAAACCGCCAGCGGCACCGCGCTCAAGGAAATCGCGCCGATCGAGCGCTGCATAACTTGGACTGCGCTGAACGACAGCCGACGGATCGTCCTTCGCTATGCAACGCCGCCGCCCCCGCGGTGCCATCCGCTTTCCCGCGTTGCTGCCAAAGAACCTTCGCACCCGGTTATTTATCCAATCCCGTAGGCCAGCATCGCGTCGGCGATCTTGACGAAACCGCCCACATTCGCGCCACGAACATAGTCGACGCGGCCATCTCCATCCTGCCCGTAATGAACACAGGTTTCGTGGATCTGGCTAATGATCGTCCGCAATCGATGGTCTACTTCGTTCCGATCCCAGGCGATCCGCATCGAATTTTGACTTTGCTCAAGACCCGAGACCGCGACACCGCCGGCGTTCGAGGCTTTGCCTGGAACGTGCTGCACGTCGTGATCGTGAAACACACGTATCGCGTCGGGCAAGCATGGCATATTGGCCCCTTCCACAACCAACCGAACGCCGTTGGCGACGAGCGCGTACGCATCGCCCTCATCCAGTTCGTTCTGCGTAGCGCACGGAAGCGCAATATCAGCAGGGATCGCCCAGGGTTTGCCGCCTTCATGAAAGCGCGCGTTCGGGTACTTCTCTGTATACATTTGAATTCGCTCGCGCCGCACCAGCTTTATCTGTTTCACCCATTCGAGTTTAGTCGCATCGATCCCATCCGGGTCATGGAGAAAGCCGCTGGAATCGGAAAGCGTCAAAACTTTCGCTCCTTCCTCGATGAGTTTTTCCGCGCAGAAAATTGCAACATTGCCGCTACCCGAAACCAGTACGCCCTTATCCTGCACCGTGGAGCTTTCACGCGCCAGGACGTTCTGCACGAAATAGACCACGCCGTAGCCCGTCGCCTCGGCACGTATAAGACTTCCACCGAAGGCGAGCCCCTTACCGGTCATTGCACCCGTAAAACGATTCTCAAGACGCTTGAACTGCCCGAACAAATAACTGATCTCTCGGGCGCCCACCCCGATATCTCCAGCGGGAACGTCGGTATCCTCGCCGATATACCGGGAAAGCTCAGTCATAAATGAGTGACAGAACCGCATCACCTCCCAGTCACTTTTACCTTTCGGATCGAAATTCGAGCCCCCTTTCGCGCCACCCATCGGCAGACCGGTCAGCGCATTCTTGTAGACCTGCTCGAACCCGAGAAACTTCAGTACGCTTTGCGTTACGTTCGGATGGAATCTCAGCCCGCCTTTATACGGCCCGATCGAGTTGTTGAACTGCACTCTCCATCCGCGGTTGCAGCAGATTTCATGCGCATCACTCTCCCAACACACACGGAAAACGATGATCCTGTCGGGCTCAGTCATCCGATCCAGAATATGACCACCCCTGTATTTCGGATGCGTCGCGACGAAAGGCATAACGGGCACGATGAATTCGTGCACGGCCTGATGAAATTCGATTTCAGCCGGATTCTTTTCGACGATACGTTGCATGAATTCTTCAATCGCCGCGTCGTTCTTATCCGCGTTTGCATCTGCCACTTTAAACACTGTCTCCTGAAACTGCTTCCAAATTAGTTGAACGAGGCTAACAGGTGTGAGCAACACTCAGGTCAAGCCGCACGCGAGCGGCGATTGCAAATCGGTAACTGCGGCTTCGACAAGATGCGTCTGGCTTGCTGTGCAAATCGCCTTCCTGTTGATATTGTTTCCTCTCGGATACCTCAAACGAACGACCTTCACCGGCACAATATTCCCCAGGAGTTCCCCCATGGAAGTACGAAAGCGACGTATCGGCCTGATTGCCATTTTCGCCGCGTTCATTGCCCTTGCCGCTTCGGCGGCGGAATTTACCCAACCTGTAACACCCACCGAACACGTGAGCGCCGTGATTAATGAGGCGCTGACTGTTCTGCGTGACGACTCGCTGGATCGGGAATCCAAATGGGCGAAAATCAGTGAGGCGCTCCATCGACACTTCGATTTCCGGGCGATGTCGCAAAGCATGCTGGCCAAACACTGGCATTCGGCTTCCGATTCGGATCAGCACAGATTCGTGGAGTATTTTTCGCAATATCTGGAGGTTGTCTATCGCGATCGGATCGAGGTATATACGGGACAAAAAATCGAATACGTGGACGAGCAGATCAACGGGGAACGAGCGCTCGTGGTTATTGCCATCGTCGGTAATTCGCGACGGATCCCGGTGGCGTTCCGCCTGCGCGACAATCAAGGTCAATGGCTTGCCTATGACGTCGTCATAGACGGCATAAGCCTCATTCAGAATTACAAAGAAACATTCAATGCAATCGAGAAGGCCGAAGGGATGGAAGGATTAATGGACCACATGGCGTCGAAGATCGCGAAATACCGTGAGCGTCTCGGCCAGCGGGATGATACCGCTGAGACTATAACGTCTCCGGATACGGACTAGCCCGGTCGCCGACGGCGCTTAATCTCTGTGCCGCACGAATGATTTGGGCTCGTGGTATCGGGAGCCGGGCTCTGAATCGAGGTCATGACTCTTCGCGAAATGGCTAGATTCCGGAGACCGCGAATGAAACTAAGGAACCTTGAATAACCGAGGTTGCAGAACAAATGTCGCTCAATCCGGGTTCCTCGCTAACACGAAATAAAGCCAGAGATCCCGGATCAACAAGTGCGAATATTCGGGAAAAACCACCGCCGTTCACGACATCCCTGCGGTTTGCGCGTTCCGCAACATTATAGAATTACCGGCGGCATTGGACAGCCGAGGACATCCGAGCAGGCGCGCAATAATTCGACTTCAACAGAAGATACTTTTTGGTCATGTAGGACGCTGGCGGCACAGGCCCTTAGCAGCTGTTGTTTGGCCAGGAATTTCAGCTTCTCTAGTTTCCCCAGAGAACGATCAAGCTCTGAAAGACTGATTTCATCTTTCACTACTAATCTAAGACCGCTTATTTCCAGTATTTTTGTCGCTGCGTTAAACGCTTCATCAATGGAATCTTTATTCTCCTGGCCGGCATAAGCCATTACCGAGAGAAGCAGCTCAATTTCCTGCTTGAGCTGGTTAACGTGAGAATATCGCGCTTTTGTGTTCGCCAGCCTAAAGAATTGCCCATCGAGATGGTTAAACAGAATTTTCTGTAAGGACCATTCGAACAAATCGACCCTGGAATCCAGTTCAATCAATACGATCAGGTTGTCTCTGAAGGTCTGGTACTGATCGAGCGATAACTGTTTGAGTGCCGGTATGGCGATATCAATCAGTGGCAAGCGGTATTTAATCTCAAGGCCGTCCATTGCCGGCAGTAGTTTGCGTGTCAGAGCCAAAACATGCGGGTCGGCATCCGTCTGCAAATGCGCCAGTTGCCGGTCACGAACCTCGTGCCCCTTATCCAGCACCAGGGAATAAATAACCGCACGGGCACCATAAGGTTCGCGGGCAGATTCAACGATAATAGTCGGCAATTCTGCCAGCAGCGAACGGGTGTGCTGGAGTGTTTCCGGTTTCGGGTTACCGATTTGCCCAATCGCATTCGCGACATCAGCCATGGCCGCGCTGGTGACAACAGTCGTGACATTCCTGGCGAGCGCCTCACGCGTCGTGGTAGCTTTTTTACCGGTCTCTTCCTCGTCCAAGCCACGATCTTGGAGTGAGACGGCTTTGTCGGAAGCGGCAAATTTACCGTCCCAATGAGGATCGATGCGCAGGATGCGCTTCGCCAGCGGCGGGTGCGTGGCGGACAGGGCTTGCATAAACCCTGAAACACCCTGGGCGAAAAAGGCATGGCTGACTTCGGGGGCGCCGGGGCTATCTACCTTGGACCCAAACTCGAGTCCGCCGATTCGCTTCAGCGCGCCGGCGATCCCGTCCGGGTCGCGGGTAAACTGAACCGCCGAAGCGTCCGCCAGGTATTCCCGTTGCCGACTCACCGCGGCCTTGATCAGGCCACCGAAAAAGGTGCCGGCAAAGCCAATGACAATCAGCCCAATCGCCAGTGCCAGCATTCCGCCCGCCTCCTTTCCGCTACTCCGTCCGCGCCGCGAATAAGAAGCGGAATACAACAGGTAGTAGCCAATAATGCCGAGAATCAGAATTCCATGCAGTACGCCGATCAAACGTATGTTGAGCCGCATATCACCATTGAAAATATGGCTGAATTCGTGGGCAATGACACCCTGCAGTTGCTCACGACTTAAATGATCGATCGTTCCCTGGGTCACCCCGATGACGGCATCGCGCGGCGAGAAACCGGCCGCAAAGGCATTAATACCCGGTTCATCCGCGAGCAGATAAACCGGCGGTGCCGGCGTGCCGGAGGCGATGGCCATTTCCTCCACCACGTTCAACAATTTGCGTTGCTTCAGGTCTTTTGTATTTTGCGGGATTAATTTTCCACCCAGCGATTCAGCTACTACCTTACCACCCGCCGACAGGGCCATGATCTTGTAGAGACTGCCCGCCAGCACCACGACTCCGACGCCGGCGCTGACAGCGGCGAATGTCTGCCAATCCATTTGCTGGAGCAATGTCCCGCCGTCTTGCAATTGTTGGCTGTTGATATAGCCGAACACCACCATGACCAGAAGATTGACCATGATAATCAAGGTGACTACCGCCAGGACAAACAACAAGACCAGCTGGAACGTGTTTTTGCGCACGCGGTCTTGTGATTCAAAGAAATTCATTTCGACCTTTGGAATAGAACGCAGTGATTAGAATGAGACTTTTGGTACAGCCTGTATGGCCGCCGTATCTTCGAACTCCAGCAGAGTCGCATCCTGCGCGTGGCCAAAGCGTGCTGCAAACAACACCGGCGGGAACGTCTGCTTATAGGTGTTATAGGCCATCACCTGGTCATTAAAAGCCTGTCGGGCGAACGACACCTTGTTCTCGGTAGAGACGAGTTCTTCGCTCAGCTGCATCATGTTTTGATTGGCCTTGAGGTCCGGATAGGCCTCCATCACCATATTAAAGTTCATCAAGGCGCCGGCCAGTTTACCTTCGGCACCACTCAGGCCTCTTATTGCCTCGGCATTGCCTGGATCGGTTGCCGCCGTTGACAACAGTTTGTTTGCCGTATTGCGCGCCTCAACTACAGCCTCCAGGGTTTCACGTTCATGCTTGATATAGCCCTTCGCGGTCTCGATCAGATTGGGTATCAGATCGTAACGCCGCTTTAACTGCACCTCGATCTGTGCGAAGGCGTTCTGGTAGCGATTCTTCAGAGTAACCAGTTTATTGAATATCGCGATCACATAAAAAACGATCAGTACGACAACAACCAGAACAACGATCAATGTGGTATCCATATTCCTCACCTTTTTCTAATTTGTCGCATCCTTGGATGCTGCTATCTACTACCTTATACCTACGCGAAGGTTGGCATCCGGCCGAAACCGGCGAAAAGCCACGGCTTGCCGGCGAGGCGCCCCGTGGCGAATTTGAATCACCGCCGCCACAGGTTATGGGCCTCTTCCAGTGCAACCGCTACATCATCGTGGCACGGTATGATCCGTACCCTATCGTCCGCCGCCGGACGGATAGCGGAGCCCTCGACGTTGTAAGCATAGCTGTTTGCAGCTACAGAATATCCCGGAGGCCGGCACCACTTGACCTGTGTGCTACACATAGGATGTAGCCTCATATTATCGAGATTGAGGCTCACCATTTGAACCTCTATCCCTTTGATGCGAATGATTTTTTATCCGGAGATACAAAATGAAGCTACACTCGATCGCATTTCTTGCTTTGGCGCCTATCGGCATCGCCACCGCCGCCGGGTTCATGCCGTGGACGGATGTCCTTAAAATGGCTGATGCGGACAATGATTCCAAACTGAGCCATAGCGAAGTTATGAACTTCGCCGAGCGCGAGCACTTCCAGGGATTTCAGCCATTCATGGCGAACCATTTTACAAAGTACGATTTCAACAAGGACGGTTTCCTCAGTTTCGAAGAATGCCGAAAGGGAATGCAGGAGTCGGGATATACAGACGAACAGGTCATCGCGGAATTCAAACGCGACCACGGCTTCCGACCGTGGAGTCAGGGTCGCTAGCAGGCGCTTCGGCGTGGCGGCGAATGGTCGCAACCGTCGCGTGTAACAACCGCGGCGGGCTCGGCGTTCGTCGCGCCGTATATAACAAAACTGGCCCAGTCCACATCCTCAAGCACGCTGGTACCGCGCTCGCGAGCCAGTATTATGGCATCACCATTCGCTGTCATCCCGTTCCTGCGTCCCCGCAGCGGGAATTGACGCGAGATCCCGCTCTGTTGTGTACGGCGGATTCCATTACGCCGGACGAGTTTATCTACGTACCGCCGCCGGGTGGTGTTTGAATACGCGCCGGGTGCCGTCTTCGCTAACGAACACAGTCTCGTAGGTGACACTGCCACGCGGGTGCTCCATGCCCGGCGATCCCAGAGGCATCCCTGGCACTGCGAGCAGCCCGCCTGACTCGCTTTCGATCCAGTCCCGGATGTCCTCGACCGGCACATGTCCTTCGATGATGCGATCGCCATAAGTCGCGGTATGGCAAGAGCGCAAATCACGCGGCACACCCAGTCTGCCCTTGATGACCTCGAGATTTTCAGTGTCCCGAGTTACGACGTCGAACCCATTGCGTTCCAGATACGACGCCCATTTCGTACAGCATCCGCAGGTCGGCGATTTGAAAATCGTAACGACGTTATCGCCTGCAGACGCATTCACTATCGGCAGTGTTGCCGTTACCTCAGTAGGGGGCCTATCGGCGGAACTGCGCTCGGCATTACTCTGGTCGCAACCGCCGAGGCCGAACACCATAACGGCGGTGGTCATAACGAATCCGATTCGCATCATAATTCGGTTACCACTTTCTCAATCACGTTTGATCCGGTGGCCGGATCCCTTGCCGCAACGTTGGGGCGGGACACGCCCGGGTCGGGTGTATGCAACTCGTCATTTTGTCTTGCGGTGGTCGTGGCGGCGTACGGGTTTGCCTTCCATCGCGTCCATCATCATGTCCATTTGCCGCACCATGGCGTGCATGTGCTTTTCCATCATCCGGACCTTGATGTCATTGGAATTGGCATCGCGCATCTGGTCGATGTCCGAGCGCAGGTCCGCCATGCTTTCGTGCATAGCCGCCATTGTCTCCTCATCCATCATCAGTCCCCGGCTGCGATGTTCCGCGTCGTCGGCGGCAGCTAACGGGCCTGAAACGAGTAATGCCAGAACGATGCTGGGGATCAGTAAAATGTTTCTCATGGTAGTCATCCTTATTTCGTCCAATACACGTTCACTTAGAACCAGCCGCGGGCTCGATTGGAACCACGACACGGCGGGACGAGATCAATGCTAGAACATGTGTCTAAGACCCAAGTCAAGCGTGCAACCGTCGCCGTTTGGCGTTCTGACGGACGCGAATGGCAGGGAACGATACCGCAGGCATTTCGATTTCAAATCACTTCGGCGATGATCCTTGTTTCAGGTCAATTTCCGGACGAAGAGAATAGTCGAAACTGGCACTTGTCTCCCACCGTGCCTGACGGTTCGTCCACCGGTACGCGGGATTGCGCAGACAGACCAAACGGTGAGGACGACAAGAGATTCGGACGTGGCGATTCCTGACAATCTGATCTGGTTCTTCTGGTCACTAGCGTTTCTGGTGCCATGGGCAGCGTTCTATATGCTGTTCAAGTCGCATCGCCGCGCGATGCTGCGGGTCAGCCTGTTCACGATGCCGTTCGGTCTTACCGAGCCGTTGTTCGTGCCGGAATACTGGACACCACCGAGCCTGTTCGATCTCGCGAATCGAACGGGCTTCGACATAGAAAGTTTGATTTTCTGCTTCGGGATTGGCGGCGTCGGGGCGGTTTTATACAACGTGATCAGTGGCACCCGGCTCGACCCCGTCGGGGCGCCATACCGCAGGAGCCCGCTACATCGCCACCATCGTCTCGCGCTCGCTTCACCTTTTATCGTTTTCCTGCCCCTGTACTTGTTGCCGTGGAACCCGATTTATGCCGGTATCACCGCGATGTTTGCCGGCGGAGTTGCCACAATGCTGTGCCGACCGGATCTAAAAACGACTACCTGGCTCGGAGCCGTCGTGTTTGTGGGCTACTACTGGATCTTCATTTCAGGAATTGAGCGCCTCGCACCGGGCTACGTCGAACGGGTGTGGAATCTGGAAGCACTAAGCGGAATGATGGTCAACGGGATCCCGATCGAAGAACTTTTCTTCGCTGCCGGTTTCGGCTTTTACTGGGCGGGCGTTTATGGGCACTTCTCGTGGCAGCGCCCGGTGCCTGCGGAGGATTTCACATGAACGGACGAAAGCGCAAGCACCCGAGTCACTACAAAGCCTTGCTGCGCGAGTTGCAGATCGACCTTGTGAGTTTCCAGCGGCATCTGCTAGCGCACGGTCACAAGGTGCTGCTGATTTTCGAGGGCCGCGACGCGGCCGGCAAGGACGGCGTCATCAAACGGTTCTCCGAGCACCTGAGCCCGCGGGATACAAGGATCGTGGCACTCGGAACACCATCTGATCGCGACCGCCGGTCCTGGTATTTCCAGCGTTATGCGCCCCATCTGCCCGCGGCCGGCGAAATGGTTTTGTTCAACCGGAGCTGGTATAACCGCGCCGGGGTCGAGCGCGTCATGGGATTCTGCACGGACGACGAGTACGAGAACTTCATCGACAGCGTAGGACCGTTCGAAGCGCTCCTGCTGAACTCGGGGATCCAGATATTCAAGTTCTATCTCGATATTTCGAAACAGGAGCAGGCAAAACGCCTCGACGACCGACGCAACGACCCGCTCAAACAATGGAAGAGGAGCCCGATCGACGATGCCGCGCAGGCCTTGTGGGAAGATTACAGCGCAGCGCGCGATTCGATGCTAGCCCGGACGCATACGCACGAATCGCCCTGGATAATCGTCCGCGCAGACGACAAGAAAAAGGCACGCCTGAATGTCATCCGATATTTCCTCGCCCACGTCGATTGTCCGGACAAACATGAGCACCTTGCCGTCCCCGATCCGGAGATCATTTCCCCTTACAACGAGAAAGCTGCCGATACCCTGGGTTAGGAGCCCGGTAACGCAGACGGTTTAATGTTGCGCTGGATCCGGCGTTCTCACGAACGAAGGAAAGAACGCCGGCGTCCGCGCTGCGTAGTGGCGCCACGCGTCGCCGAACGCTTCCTCCGACTCGCGCTCTTCATGTCGCGCGAGACGCACGTACATGAATACGAGCATCGGATACATCGCCAGCGTCAGCAGGGTCGGCCACTGGAACAGGAACCCGGTCATGACTGCAATGAAACCCACGTACTGCGGGTGGCGAACGCGGCGGTAAGGTCCGCCTGTCGCCAGCCGTCGCTCGCGCTGCGCCTGATACAGCTCGCGCCAGCCCATCGAAATGAGCGAGAAGCCCGCGAAGATGAACACGAAACTCAGCATGTGGAAAGGTCCGAAGTGTGGATTCGCTTCCCAGCCGAACAGCATTTCCAGCAGGTGTCCGGAATCATGCGCAAACCAGTCAATGTTCGGGTAATGCGTCTGCAGCCAGCCGGACAGCACGTAGATGGTCAACGGAAAGCCGTACATCTCGGTAAACAGCGCAACCAAGAACGCGCTGAATGCACCGAAAGAGCGCCAGTCTCTCGTCGTTTGCGGCTTGAAGAAACTGAATGCGAAAATTATGAACACGGCGGAGTTGATCAACGCCATACCCCACAACCCGTACGCGGATATTCCCTCATGCGTCATCGTCATGGCCTCCCTTGCCGCCGCCATGTCCGTGGCCGCCGTGCATGAATATGTGCATCACCGGACAGGCCAGCAGGATCAGCCACGGCAGTGCGCCAAGAATGTGCGCCTCGTGCTCTTCCCACAACAGCACCAGGGCAAACACGAAAAACACCGCGAGAACGATCCAGAACCGCAGACCCGACGGGTCCCGCGCATCGTCGAGAACCGGTCGCTTTTGTTCGTTTTCCTGAGTCATAGAGCGATCTCCCTGATGTAATCAGATCCGCGCTGCGCGCAGGCGTAATGCGTTGCCGATCACCGACACCGAGCTCAGGCTCATGGCCGCAGCGGCAAACACGGGGCTCAACAAGATACCGAAGAACGGGTAGAGCACGCCGGCCGCCACCGGGACACCGGCCGCGTTGTAGACGAATGCGAAGAACAGGTTCTGACGGATATTGCGCATCGCCGCTCGCGACAGCGCACGGGCCCGCGCGATGCCGCGCAGATCCCCTTTCACGAGCGTCACGCCGGCGCTTTCCATCGCGACGTCCGTGCCGGTGCCCATCGCGATCCCGACGTTGGCCTGTGCGAGCGCCGGCGCGTCGTTGATGCCGTCGCCGGCCATGGCGACCGTGCGCCCCTCGGCCTGCAACTTCTTCACGGCTTCGACCTTCTGCTCGGGTAATACGTCCGCGAACACATCGTCGATGCCGAGTCGCGCGGCCACGGCACGCGCGGTCGTTTCGCTGTCACCGGTCAGCATCACGATGCGCACCCCTTCTGCGTGCAGCGCGGCGATCGCTTCCGGCGTCGAAGACTTGATGGGATCGGCCACCGCCACGAGCCCGGCTGCGGCCCCGTCTACGACGATGAACATCGCGGTGTGGCCCTCGCCGCGCAGCGCTTCCGCACGCGCCTCCAGACCGGCCGGATCCACGCCGAGATCGGTCAGGAGCGCCCGATTACCGAGCGCAACACGCCTTCCATCCACGCTGCCCCTTACTCCTTTTCCCGTTACCGATTCGAAATTTTCTGCCGACCGTAGCGCGACGCCGCGTGCTTCGGCGCCGGCGACGATGGCGGCGGCCAATGGATGTTCGCTGCTCCTTTCGAGCGCAGCGGCGAGCGACAGGACTTCGGTCTCCCCGAATCCTTCGGCAGGAACGACGAGTTGCAACTCCGGTTTACCGAGCGTCAGCGTGCCGGTTTTGTCGACAACCAGAGTGTCGACCGAGCGCAGGACCTCTATGGCCTCGGCATCCTTGAACAGCACGCCGAGGCCGGCACCCTTGCCCGTGGCGACCATGATCGACATCGGTGTCGCGAGTCCGAGCGCACACGGACAAGCAATGATGAGCACGGCCACGGCGTTCACGATCGCATAGGCATGGCGCGGCTCGGGACCGAACATCGCCCACGCGACAAAACTGAGAATGGCGACGACGATCACGGCCGGTACGAACCACGACGCGACGACGTCGGCCAGCTTCTGAATGGGCGCACGCGAGCGTTGCGCGTTGGCAACCATCTGAACGATTTGAGCGAGCAGCGTGTCCGCACCGACGCGCCGCGCTTCCATCAGGAAACCACCCGTGGTGTTCACGGTCGCTCCGATAACCGCATCACCGTCGCGTTTCGTCACCGGCATAGGTTCGCCCGTAATCATAGACTCGTCGATTGCGCTTTGGCCTTCGATGATGACTCCGTCAATCGGTATTTTCTCGCCTGGACGCACACGCAGCCGATTGCCAATGACAATCCTATCGATCGGCACGTCGGCCTCCGTCCCGTCCTCGGCGACACGCCGCGCGGTCTTTGGCGCGAGACCGAGCAGCATCTTGATCGCGGCATTCGTCTGGCTGCGAGCACGCAATTCCATCACCTGCCCGAGCAGGATCAGCGTTACGATGACGGCGGCCGCCTCGAAATACAGTCCGACGTCCCCTTCCGCGGTGCGGAACGTGTCGGGAAACAGATGCGGAAACAGCAGCGCGATGCCACTGTACACGTACGCTACGCCGACCCCGAGACCGATCAGCGTGAACATATTGAGGCTGCGATTGAGCACGGAGCGGTAACCGCGTACGAAGAACGGCCAACCGCTCCACAGGACCACGGGTGTCGCCAGCAATGCTTCGGCCCACTGCCCGGCGCGATGCGGCATGAAGGCCGCAAACGGCTGGCCCGGGATCATATGGCCCATCGCAAGTACGACGACCGGCAAAGTCAACGCAAGACTCAACCAGAAACGTCGTGTCATGTCCCGCAGTTCGGGATTGTCCTCTGACACGGTCGCGGTCACAGGCTCCAATGCCATGCCGCAGATTGGACACTCGCCTGGCTCGGGACGGACAATTTCGGGATGCATCGGACACGTCCATCGCGCCCGGCCCGGCGCGTCGGGTATCGCCTCCAGCGCCATGCCGCAGTCCGGGCAATCACCCGGCCCGTCGGCGACTACCTCAGGGTGCATAGGGCAGCTGTAGGTCATTCGAATCGCATCCGTGTCATCACTTTTCGCTTTCATCGCACACACAACAGCGCTCCTCACGTCCCCGCTGTCGCTTGCTCGATCAGAATGCAGATTGAATCGCCGACAGGAATACCGTCGGGCAACTCGCGCCACTGCGCCATCGCATTTTCCATCCGTCTCTGCAGGATCAGCGCCTCGTCCAGCGCCTTGCGATTCTCCTTGATCCGTCGGGCAATGAGCTCTCGCGCGAGCGGACACGGTGATTCACCACGCTCACTCGCGGCCAGGATTTCACGTATTTCATCGAGCTTGTAGCCAAGCGTCTTGGCGCGCTGAATGAATTTCAGTCGCACTACGTCGGTTCGTGCGAAGCGGCGATAACCGTTCGATTCATTACGCTCCGGATGCAGGAGACCGATGCGCGTGTAATACCGGATGGCATCGGCAGTGACGTCGGTTACGCGGGACAGCTCTTTCACGGTCATGTCCGTCATGAGTTCGCGTCTCCTGTACGGCCCGTTTCACCCGCTGTCGCTGGGCGCACGCCTTTGATTAGCGCGAGCGAGCCGAGCGGCGTCCGCAGCCGGAACACCGTTCGCACGTCACTGAATCCCGCTGCCGCCATCATTCCGGCCAGCGCTCCCCGGACGTTGGCACGCGTATTGGCAAATCCGTCGAGTATTCGCACCGGCAAAATCGTGACCGACATCAGAACATCCTGCGGCTCTCCCCAGTCGAGCAGATGCATCTCACCACCCGGCCGGAGCAACCGCAGGCACTGGGCAAACGCCGCGTGTTTGCCCGCATCGTCGAGATGGTGGAACAAGAGACTGGAAACGACAACGTCGACCGTGGCATTCACGAGCCCGGGGTCCTGCGCGCGCGCATTGACGAACTCGACAGTCGCTCCGGCGCGGCGGGCCTTGCGGGCCGCAATGGTCAGAATTGCGGGATCCGCGTCAACCCCAATCACGGTCCAGTCGGGATGGCGCGCTGCCGCCATGATGGCAAGCGATCCCGTGCCGCATCCAAGATCGAGTAGCCGCGACGGACGCGCCGCTTCGATACCCTTAAGCAGCTGCTGTCGGTACGCCGTTTCCCGCGTTGTCAATGCGACGATCGTGTCGTAACAAGGGGTCAAGGCGTGAAAGCGCAGCGCAGGAACGAACCCGGACATTGAACTTCGAGGCTCCACCATTACCCTCCCCAGTCGTTTCTGAACCTATCCTAGAACATAGGTGTTGCACATGGGTCAAGTCGGTGGTGTTAAACGAACGTACTCCTCCGGCCCGGCTTCGAAACGTTGCTGGCAGCGCTGCGAACAAAACGAGAACAGTTGCCCATCGTACCGGTGGGTCCATTCCGCCAATTCGGCATCCACCCGCATGCCGCAGACGGGATCGCGGACCCAGTTCTGCCGCCGCCGTGGACGATCCCGAAGGCGGCCGTCCTCGAGCCAGAGAATACGATCCGCAACATCTTCCACCCGGGGGTCGTGCGTTACGAGCACGACGGCGCAACCCTGATCGCGCGCGACGTCGTGCAGGATCATCATCACGTCCCGTCCGTTGCGGGAATCCAGGTTACCGGTGGGCTCGTCGGCGATAATGATTGGTGGCTCGTTGATCAGTGCGCGCGCGATGGCGACGCGTTGTTTTTCGCCGCCGGACAAGGTGCGCGGCAACGCCGATGCCCGCGCACCGAGGTTCAGGCGTTCGATCAATTCGGCCGCGCGTCGGTGACTTCGCTTGCGATCCTGGCCGGCAAGACCTGCAGGCAACAAGATGTTTTCGCGTACCGTCAGGGGCTCCAGCAAATTGAATGCCTGAAAGACGAAGCCGATCCGACGTGCCCGCAGTGTCGCGAGGCGACCGCGGTCCCGGAACGGCACCGGCTGGCCTTCAACGAGGACGTCACCCGCAGTCGGTGTCAGCAGACATCCGAGCATCGACACGAATGTGGTTTTACCCGATCCCGAGGGCCCGGCAATCATGACGAGTTCGCCGGCCGCGACTGCGATCGAGACGTTGTCGACGGCTCTGACGAGCGAACGCCCTTCGCCGAAAGTTCGCGTCAATCCGCGCGCTTCAAGGACCGGTTCCAGCGTACGCTCAGACACGGAAAGCCGCCGCCGGATCGATCCGTGCGAGCTTCACGATCGAGAAGGCCGCTGCGATCAGAGCGCCCAACGCCGCAAGTGCAGCGAGTCGCACCACCAGGGTCATCTGCAGCGACAAGCTGACGTGAGGTAAGAACTGCCTGCTCACCTCAACGAGTACAATCGCAAGCCCGGTAGCGATCAGCATTCCCGCGAAACACAACACCAAGGCCTGAATAAGCACGCCGCCCGCCATCACGAACCCGTTCGTACCCAGCGCCTTCAAAATAACGAGTTCAGGGGTCTTGCGGGCGATAAACGCTTGTACCGAAAATGCTGTCAGTAGTATCGCCAGGCCCGTTCCTATTGTCGTCATCAATCCGATCAACTCTACCCCCATTTGCAGGGCCATGCGCCGGTCGCTGGCAATGAATGCCTCGGCGGTCATTGCATGCACGCCGTCGATGACCGTGTTGATCTGCCGGGCGATGTTCCGGGCATCGTAGCCAGGCTTCAGATCAATGAGCAAATAACTGTGCGACGCGCTCAGCGACATTGCGTCGCGCAGCGTCTCGAGCGTGACGAACATGACCGGGTTTGCCATCGAGAACGTCTCCTTGCTGAGGCCAACGACGGTAAGCGCCCGATCCGCGAGGCGAGCGCGATCACCTATTTTTACGTTCACCATCCGTCCGATGGCGGCAGGAACGACGATGTCTCCGGCGTTGTGCGGGCGAACTCCCTTCTCGAGCAACCACGGTCCGGCCCGATCGTTCGTCGCCTCTATGCCGATAATGTAAGAGAACCATCGCCGTCCGCCGATGACAACGATTGAGTTCAGGTAAAGAATCGGTGTCACACGCTGTACGCCGGCGATCCGCTCGATCCGCGTCTGCTTCGAGTCCCAGATGAGTGAACTGGCCATGTGCATGTTCTCCACCCCGTTTTGCATCACCCATACATCGGCATGCATGTTTTCGGGGTAGGCAACGATTCGGCCGGCCTCGCCGACGAATACCGCATCGAACAGCACGACGAGCAGCAGCGCACCCGCCACGGCCATGGCCGAAAACCCGAACGCCAGCCGCTGGTTTGCCATACTCTTCAGGGTCCAGCGCAACATGCTTATTGTTTGAACGCTTCGCTGGGATCGATGCGGCTGATCAAGCGCAGCGCCATCAACCCGCCCGCGATGCCACAGATCACGGTGCCGACGCCGGTACGGAAAACAACATCCGGCTCAAGCGGAAGCACGCGATACAGCGGCGCTACGGCATCGAGAATCTGCGCGACCACCCACGAAAATGCAAGCGCGCACGGCAACGCCGTCGCCATAAGAATTACCGATTCGATAACGAGTGCCATCAGTGCGGAGCTGTCGCGCACCCCAACCGCGTACAAGACAACGTAATCGCGCAAACGCGCCTGTACCCCCGAAAACATGACGATCGCCACGACCACCAGCGCTGTCACGTACGCTACACCGAGAAGTACACCGAGGACCGGATCGAAGAGATCGCGGCCAAGCGAGACGTCATTTTCCGCGAGCGTCGAGGCGTGAATGACGTCAATTCCGGTGACTGACTTTTCGATGGCCTGTTTGACCGCGGCAACGTCGGTACCCGCCTTCGGCGTGACCAGCAGAAACCCGACAATCGGCACGCTTGCGATGTCAGCACCGATATCGAGCGCCCAAAACAGATCGATCAGATCGCCAAAATCGATAAACGCAAAGGGCGTGAAGAACGCAGCGGCGCCGGACGCCACCCCCGAAATTCGAAAAGGGTAACCGGTTATTTCGATCGGTTCGTCAACCTCAAGCCGGTATTTCTCCGACAGCGAGCGATCGATAACGATCCTCCCGCCACCGAGCTTCGCGCTGCCGCGCAGCACCTCGTCCGGACCGCCCGCCCCATCGCTGACGACAAGTAGGATCGGCGTTTTGCGGCCATCTTTGTCGAATACCACGGGCACTACGGAAAGCGGTGAAACAGACGCGACGCCCGCAACGGCCTCGATACTGGCCCGGGCGAGTTGCGGAATGGCGGAGCGGGTACCGATGAAATTCTCCACGCCCTGCTGCACGACGAACAAGGGCGCGTGGCGGTCGTACACGGCATCACGAAGCTGCGCGTCAAGCCCGCTACGAAAACCTTCGAGTATGAGCACGACAGCGATTACCGATGCGAGCGCAGTCACAATCAGCATCGTTCGCGATGGTTCATAAGCCAGCCGGCGAAGAACCAGCCGCAACATGACACTGACAGATCCCGAAAATACCCGACGTGTATCGGTGTCGCGCATCAGCCCTCCCGCTTCCGATCTCACGGCGTGACCTGTTGCTGCGGATGGTGAGTGCCACGCGTTGCGTATCGTCTGGCACCCATTCCAGTCTGAGCGTTCAAGAAGACTATTGCTATGTGAATTTTCTCATTACGTGCTTTGTTGTGGCATTCGTTGATCGTCATCAAAATTCCCTTCCCGGCTCCTCCGACGCGTGAAGCGTTCGGACCAGATATGCCCGCAACAGCAATTTCTCCTGTATTGCTCTGACTTAAGCCGTCCATGGCGGTTGCGGCGGAGTAGCGCGCAAAGGGATTCGACTAGAATCGACTGCGTAGTCCGGCAGCTTGTATTGAATCGGCGCCGCCAACCCGGTGAGCGCGACGAAGCGCCAGCCCTCAAAGCGTCCCGCAGCAGTCGCCCGAGAGCGCGCTCGGTCAGACAGGCTCGTCATTCTGCCGACCCGACTGCCGACGATTGATCGCATAGTCGACGACCGCGCCACGGAACGGCAACGCCAGCATACCCGGTAGCTCGTCGACCTCGCTCGCGCGGCGGAAACCGCGGATGCCGATGGTCATACCTTCGTGTCCGCTGCGCGGCTGGTCGCGGTAGGTGCCGCACAACCGATCCCAGACCGACAGGTTGAAACCAAAGTTGGAATTCGTCTCGTCGTCCTCGACCGAGTGGTGCACACGGTGCATGTCCGGCGTGACGATCAGCAGGCGTAGCACACGGTCGATCGGATCGGGCACGCGCACGTTGCCGTGATTGAACATGGCCATACCGTTGAGGATCAGCTCGAACAGGAGCACCGCCGCGACCGCGGGGCCGAGCACCGCAATCACCGCAAACTTGATCAGCATCGACAGCACGATCTCGAACGGGTGAAAGCGTGCCCCGGTGGTCAGGTCGTAGTCCAGATCGGCGTGGTGCATCCGGTGCACGCGCCACAATAACGGTATCGCATGCACCATCACGTGCTGCAGCCAGATCGCGAAATCCAGCACAATGACGGCGATCAGCAATTCGAACCAGTGCGGCAAGGCGAGCGTATTCAGCACGCCCCAGCCGCGGTGTTCCGCGAACAGCGCCACGCCGATCGCAGCGGTCGGAAACAACAGGCGCAGCATTAAACTATTGAGCACGACAAGGCCAATGTTGCTCCGCCAGCGCTGCGCCTTTGAAACGGTCAGTGCCCGGCGTGGCACCAGCAACTCCCAAATCGCCATCACGGCGAAAATACCAACGAATACCGTCAGCCGGATAGCGATCTCGTGCGTCTGCAGGGTGTCCACGGTGCCTCCTATGAGCGCGGGGCGCGTCGGCGTGATCAGGCCACTGGCCAGCACGGTACAGACCGGCTAACATTCAACCCATTAGTTGAATTAATAGGGAAGCGCGCGATAGGTGTCAAGCAGCAAGGTTCCGAAACAACAGCTGCTCGAGCAGCTGGCGCAGTTCGCCCAGGCCTTTGCCAGCGGGGCGCGGCTGGAAATCCTCGATTTCCTGGCCCAGGGTGATCGCAGCGTCGATGCGCTGGCACGGGTCGCCGGCTTGTCGATCGCGAACACCTCGAAACACCTGCAGCAGCTCAAGGCGCTCGGCCTGGTCGAGGCGCGGCGAGCCGGTAAACAAGTGTTCTACCAGCTCGCCGACGACCGGGTGCTGGATGTAATCGCGGGTCTGCGCGCATTGGCCGAATCGCAGTCCGATGCAGTGGGCGCGCTGGTCCGCAGCTATCTGTTCGCCCGCGATGAGCTCGAGCCCGTGGGACCCGCCGAGCTGCTCGCGCTGGCTTCCGACGGCCTCGTGACGGTGCTGGATGTCCGCCCTGCCGAAGAATACGTGCAGGGTCATATCCCCGGAGCGCTCAACGTGCCGCTGGACAACCTGAAGTCCCGTTTGCGCTCGCTGCCCGCCAACCAGGAAGTGATCGCCTATTGCCGTGGCCCGTGGTGCGTGTTGTCGTTCGAGGCGGTGCGAATGTTGCGCAAGGCGGGGTTCACGGCACGGCGCCTGCAGGACGGCCTGCCGGAATGGCGGCGTGCCGGCCATCCGATGGCGATGGCATCAGGCGTCGGGTAAAAAATGGGGGGCATACCCCTTGTTACCTTGCACTCCAGATACTCGTGCTACTCAATATCGGGGGAACGTCGGGCAGCTACCCCCCACCGGCCGGTATGCCATCACCGGTTTTATGGGGCGACGAAGAGACTGTGCGCGAACGCTTCGGCGACGGCGACGGCGTCGCCGACCTCCGGATCACAAAACGAATGTACCCGGTCCGGTATCCCTTTTCGCCTGCCGAGGTGGTCGAGTTCTTCCGCGTGTATTACGGCCCGACGAATAGCGCTTTCGCGACATTGGCGTCTGAGCCTGAGAAACTGGCGGCGCTGCGGCGTGATCTCGAAGCCCATTGGCGCGATCACAATACTGCGCAGGATGGAGGAACCACCATCGAAGCGGAGTACCTTGAAGTTGTCGCGGTAAAGGCGTAATCATCGTAGCGCCATTCCCGGAAACGCTGCGGCCAATTAAATGAATACTGCAATCCTCATTGGCAGCGCTTTTGGCGCTGCTCTAGGGCTAATCCACGCAGCCGGGCTCGCGCGGCGGATTTTCGCGCGCTCCGACTTTGCGTTCCCCGGTTTCGCCCTGGGGAGGATATGGACACCGCTGTATTACGGACTCTGGACGATACTCCTGTGGGTAATTTTCGGCGCGTACGTCCTGTATTTATGGCTGATAGCTTGCGGCGTGTTCGGCCTGCATCGCCTGTGGCGCGGCCCGTTACCGGCAGGACGGTACTGAATGCCGGCAATCCGCAGCGTCAAGACACTCGCCATCATCGGTGCGGGCGCCGCCGGTCTGGTCACTGCCAAGACACTACTTGCACGAGGATATTCTTGCACAGTGTTCGAGCGCAGCCAGGCGCTGGGCGGCGTATGGGCTGCGGGCTATTCGAACTTCGGCCTCCAGGTTCAACGGGAACTCTACGAGTTTCCGGACTTCCCACACCAGCCGGACACACCCGATTTCACGCCGGGGGAACAGGTTCAGCAGTACCTCGAGCGGTATGCGCGGCGGTTTGGAGTATGGCCCACCATTCGTTTCGACACGTCCGTCACAAATGTAAGCAAAGCGCCGGACGGTGCCGGTTGGAAATTGACGCTTGAACATGACGGCGCGATGCGCGACGAGCGCTTCGATTTCGTCGTCGTGTGCACCGGATTGTTCTCGAATAAGCCGCATATGCCATCGTTCCCCGGGCAGGATAATTTTGCAGGTGAAATCATTCACGTGTCTGCGTTGAGGCATCGTGAACAGCTCACGAACAAGAAAGTCGCCGTGGTGGGGTTTGGTAAGAGTGCGAGCGACGCGGCACTCGAATCGGCCGCGACCGCCACGAACACGTTGCTGGTTTTTCGCGAGGTCCATTGGCCGGTACCGACGAAGCTGTTGGAACTCCTGCCGTTCAAATGGGCGATGCTGAATCGCCTGACCAGCACGCTGCTCCCGCCTTACTATCGGCCTTCAATGCTGGAGCGCTGTCTGCATTCGCTGGGCAGGCCCCTCGTATGGCTGTGGTGGCGGCTCGTGGAGCTGCTCCTCATCGCGCAGTTCGGGCTTGGCTCACGGGGCAATTCGCGGCTGAACCTCGTCCCCCGCCAGCCGATCGAGTTCGATGCTTTCGGTGAGGCGGTTATGCTGCCGCGGCCGGAGTTTTATCGCGGCTTGAGGAGTGGGGCAATCGAACCCGTAATGACGGAAATCAATGAATTCACGGCGCATGGCCTCGTCCTGAAAGACCGTAGCCAACGGGAGATAGACATCGTCATCCTCGCGACGGGCTGGGAAACAGACTACGGATTTTTCGACGAGGACCTGCGTCGCTCACTCGATTTTTCAGTCGATGGTCTTTACCTCTATCGCCAGATGCTTCACCCGCAGGTCGAGGGCCTCGCCTTCATCGGTTACGCGTCTACGATCGCAAGCGTATTGACTTATAACCTGCAGGGACGTTGGCTCGCAGACTTGCTGGACGGAAAGCACCGCCTGCCGACGAAGGACCTGATGCAGGCAGATATCGCGGCGCAACGCGTATGGAAGCGGGCAAACATGCCATTCAGCCGTGGTCGCGCGGCACGTCTGCTGCTGCACATGCTTCATTACCATGACGAGTTGCTGGTCGACTTGCACATCTCCCCGCTGCGCAAAACTGGCTGGCTGGCACCGTTCAAGGAAGTTTTCGCCCCGTACGAGCCGAGAGACTATCGAGATGTCGTGAACTGAGTTGTGCACAGCCTGCTTCATCCTCCGCGCGCGTCAGAGGTAACGCGTTGCGCCTGCGGCGGCTCCGGACAGATAGACGAACGAACTGCGGGTTGTCGATTTGCACCGAAAACTGATCAGGGAATTACTCAGCTTCGGATCTGGCCGGCGCGCCGATTGGCCCAAACTTCACTGATTATGTCCCGCCCGTATCTGGCGACACACAAGGCTGCAAAGCTACGATGAGCAACGCATTTTCCTTGAAAGCTCCAGTGCCATGAACATCCGTCAGATCAGAAACGCCACGCTTGTCATCGAGTACGCCGGCAAACGCTTCCTCACCGACCCCTGGTTTGGTCCCAAAGGTGATTTCCCAGGCTTCGACGGCACGCCAAACAGTCACATTCGCAATCCAACCGTCGATTTACCTGTTCCCATCGAGGAGCTCCTGGACGTAGACGCAGTCGTCCTGACCCACGTTCATCCCGATCACTGGGACGACCATGCCGCTCGCGCGCTGCCGAAGGACATTCCCTTCTTCGTACAGCATCCCGGTGATCGCGAGATAATCAAAGCTGCAGGCTTCACCGATGTGCGCATGCTCACGGGTAACCCGGAGTTCGACGGCGTCAAATTGATAAAAACGCCGGGCCAGCACGGTTCTGATGAATGTGTCACCGCCATTTACGACCTTTTAGGAGAAGTCTGCGGGGTCGTGTTCAGGCATCTCGCCGAGCCCACGCTTTACCTCGCGGGCGATACGGTATTCAACGACTACGTGGCGGGCAATCTGCGCACCTTCTTACCGGACGTCATCGTGCTCAACTGCTGCGATGCCCAGGTCGTGGGTTTCGGATCGATCATCATGAGCAAAGAAGACGTGCGCGAAGTCTATCGCGCGGCGCCTGAGGCCCGCATCGTCGCGAGCCATATGGAGGCGGTGAACCATGCCACGCTAACACGTGCCGCGCTTCGCGCGTTTCTGGCCGAACATGAGATGACCGACCGGGTGCTCGTACCAGAGGACGGCGAGACCTGCGCGCTATAAGCGGGGCGGCCAATTCCAAATACAACGAATATACGCAATGGAGTAAAACAGAATGTCACTCGAAGCCAACAAGCAACTCGTGCGTCGCTTCTACGCGGCGATTGAGAAAGGGGATTTTGATGCCCTGCACGACATGGTCCACGACGACTTCGTGTTCTACAGTCAAATCGACACTCCGAAGCCGGGTGTACAGGGCCTGGCCGATTCGGAGAAGCCGAGTTTTGACGCCTTCGACAGCTTCATATTCCCGATCGATACCCTCGTGGCGGAAGGCGACAAAGTAGCCGCCTACATGAGGTTCGAAGGTAAAGGTTACCGCACCGACATCTTCGGCGTGCCGGCGCGCGGACAGAACGTGCGAATTTCTTTAATGATGCTGCTCACCGTGAGGGACGGGAAGATCGTCGAAAAGCGCGCGCATTTCGACGTTGGTGACATTCGCCGTCAACTTGCTGCCTGATCGGCTCAGGGGATTGCTGGGGAAGCCCGTTTGGAGCCTGTCTGGTCTGGAAAAAGCGCCGCGGCTCGCCCTCGAAGAAGTGATGGCGTGGCTGCAGCGGAACGCTCGCGGGGGCTTTGAAATTGCTCGCGCCAGGCAGTGGGCGTAAAGCCGAACGCCTCACGGAAGTGGCGTCGAAAGGATGCAACGGAACCAAATCCCGCAGCGTCCGCTACGGCGTCGACGGAGCTGTCTGACGACTCCAACAAGCGCTGGCTATAGAGCAATCGCTCGTTCAACAGCCAATTCGCGGCGCTGGTTCCCGTCAATGCCCTGAAGTGTCGCGTGAAGCTCCGGCGACTCATCCGTGCTTCCCGGGCAAGCGCGTCCACGGTGTGTGGTTCCTGCAGGCGCGTGCGGACGGAATTCAACAATGCGGTGAGCCGACAGTCGCCGGATGTCTCAGGCAAGGGTTGCTCAATGATTTGGTCCTGTCCGCCATCGCGGTGCGGGGCTACAACAAGCCGCCGCGCGGTACGATTGGCGACAGTCGCGCCAAGTCGTTTACGGAGTACGTGCAGGCAAACATCCAGGCTCGCCGCGGTTCCGGCCGAGGTCAAGATATTGCCATCGTCGACGTAGAGTACGTCTGGCTCCATATGAATCGACGGGAAGCGCCTGGAGAGTTGGTCCACGCACTCCCAGTGAGTCGTCGCACGCCGTCCCTCGAGCAAACCTGCCGCCGCAAGTACGTAAGTGCCGAGACACAAACCAACAAGTTCCGCGCCGCGATCGTGCGCACGTTTCAGCGCCGCGAGCAGTCGTGGGGGCGGCGCATCCAGCTCTTCTCGCCAACCCGGCACGATGATGGCATCGGCTGTTTCGAGAACTTTGATCGACGCGAGATCGGTGAGACCGAATCCTGCGGTCGTCCTGATTTTGCCGGATTCACCGGCGCATACCACGACATCGAAAACGCTCGAGGATGCAACTGCGCCGAACACGAAAGAAGGTACCGACAGATGGAACGGAATGACGCCATGGAAAGCAACCACAGCTACAGAACAACGGTTGGAACTTTCGGACATTGTCGTCCCCATTGGCAAGCGGGTTTGCACGACGAGTTTGGATCAGAGTCGAGAACCGCGAAATCGCCAGCCCTGCGACGATTTATCGAAACCGCGACGCTTGGATTCAGTCTACAGATTTCCCTTGTGCAAGACAGCGGCCGGAATCTGTGACATGTCGTTAAAACAGCCGGGCACGGTCACGCGGGTCGCGCCATCGGCGGTTGACCCGTCTACCGGTTTTTTGGTTTAGTCACGCGGCGAAAAACGAACGAGCAACGCAAAAAACGAGAGCGCCAAGAACGAACGACCTTTTATTAGTCATCATCGACTTCATGGCAACTATCCGGCCTAGCCTATCGGGCAAGTACTTCAACGAAAACGACTTTTACCGGGCATACCCGACTTTTTGCAGTGGAATACGGAAAGAGTCGATTGGATCGGATCAGAGGAAAGGGACCGCGCGAAATATTGTTATAAGCACGGCTATGCCCCAAACAAAAAAGCATACAGTGGTTAAGTCATTGAAAAGTATGCCGGAACGCAGACTCGAACTGCGGACCTACGCATTACGAATGCGGTTTTCTAAGTCTAATTTTTCATTGATATTCAATGTGTTATGTCGACCCCGTGGGGCACAGAAATCGCTGATAGGCCGTCGTAACGCATTGATTTACCCCGTTTCGTACGTGCTTGTGCCCCAACTTTCTGACCGTTTTTGCCGGCGAGCAGAGGGGATCGAACTATCGGTCACCTGATTCGGAGTTGGGAGCTTAGCGCGAGACCAGCTGTGGATCTGCGGGGGATCAATAGGGCGACCGGCATTGCATAATGACCCTTGGAGCGCACGTGCAACTAGCTGAACTAACAGCGGATTATATTACGGATGAGGGGCCCGCCTGCGTGCCGATAGGGGGTCAACGCGTGGCGCCGATTCGCACTCAGATGCCAATCGCCGCGTGAATTAGTAATTCGCCGCCCAAACTTTAGTGAACGATATCAACGAGTACAGATATTCGGGAAGGACAACTGCATCATCTTTATATTAATCATTGACGTATATGCAATCAATGATTAATAATAGGTTTTGTTTACCGCGAGATGGCAGCCATGGCCAGCATCACGATCCGCAACTTGGACGAAGAATTAAAGCGCCGTCTGCGTATACGTTCCGCCGAGCACGGTCGGTCGATGGAAGACGAGGCGCGGGATATCCTCCGGACCTCGCTCTCAGTTGTGGATCCAGCGCCGGTGAACCTCGCGAGTGCCATTCGCCGCCGCTTTACAGAAATTCCAGATACGGAACTCCTTATTCCAACCAGGGAGCCGGTGCGAGAGCCGCCCGAATTTGAATCGTGATCATTCTGGACACGAATGTATTGTCGGAGCTAATGCGGGCGGAGCCGAACGCGCAGGTCACTGACTGGGTCGCGGGCCACCCGGCTTCGAGTATGTTTTCTACCTTCATTACGGAGGCGGAAATTCGTTATGGCGTTGCATTGCTCCCGGATGGCGGACGAAAGGACGTCCTGGAGCGGGCGATTTCCGGGATGTTCGAAGAGGATTTAGCCGGTCAAATCTTGCCCTTTGACGGTGCCGCGGCTCGAGCCTACGCCGAGATCGTGGTCGGTCGCCGCAAACTAGGCAGGCCGATTTCGCAGTTTGATGCGCTGATTGCCGCAATCGCCCGTTCGCGTGGAGCCGCCGTGGCGACCCGAAACAATAAGGACTTCGAGGCTTGCGGAATTGACGTGATCAATCCGTGGGATGCGTAACCGTAATGGGGATAATCTTCGTCATCGCGGTTGTCGTCAGCGGCCCTCGCTGCTCCGAGATGAAGATGTATGGAGATCGTTCGTTCGTACTCGCGTCGCAGGTTCCTTAAAGCGCGGATCTCAGGCCTGGCGGCGTGGAGGGTCAGTTGTAGACCAATGGCGAACAGCGGGCATCACGCGTTTGCCGATTTTTTTGGTTTTTTAGCGCCACGAAAAAGCCGAACGCGCAACGCGCAAAACGAGAGCGCTAAGAACGAATTTCAATACCTACGCATACCCGGTTCATTTCCTCGAATTCTTGCTCGAGAATACTCAGGCCGCCGCGATTCCATTCCGTAGCGGAATACTCGTCAACGTCCCCCACCCGGCGCGGTTTGCATTGCATAAACTCGTCGTATCTCAACGCCGACCCGCGGCACAGCAGACGAAAGCCAACAAGGATATTCAACAATCAAGTGAGCTTTTCGCATTATTGCTGGAAGACAGACCCGGTGATGTTTGGCTCGCGCTGGATGCAGCACAGGCAATGCCCGAAATATTCAGGCTGCAGCTCAAAGCGGGAATCGAAAACTTACCGGACGACATCCGCATGTCCCTCGGCAATTCAGTTTAGGAATCGGTGCGTCGGGCCACTCGAACGGGTACCCGCCTGACCGTGACGACGCGCCTGATTAAACTTGGATGGGCTCCGGAATTCCCGGCGTGATTCAGTCTGCCGGCGCAGACATTGAAGATCGATACGAGCTTTGTGATTACGATGCTGGATATCGTGTTGGTTGATGTGACAATACAGCGCGATTGTTTGCGTACTGAGACGAATCGTGAATCGCCTCGGGAAGCAACTCGCGATGGACTACACTGTAGCTTCTCAACTTGTCCGTCACGATTTTTCTCGGCGACCGCGCCAAAACGAAAAAATGACTGGGAAGACAATAAGCACCAGGATTAACGCCGAGCCCACGCCGCCGAGCATCGGGGCAGCAATGCGTTTCATGACATCGGCGCCACTACCGGTGCTGAACATGATCGGCACCAGTCCCAAGAAGGTCGATAGGCCGGTCATCAACATCGGACGAATACGCTGGCTAGCACCTTCTGCGATCATTTGTCTTAGGTCGCTCCGATCATTGAGCGCGCCGGCTTCTACGTATCGTCGCCAGGTTAAATCCAGATAGAGCATCATCAATAGCCCCATCTCAACCGCCAGACCCGCGACTGCAATCATTCCAACCGCCACCGCAACGCTCAGGTTGTAGTCGAGTGCCGCCAGCAACCAAACGCTGCCAATCAGTGAAAATGGCAACGCCGTCATCACCAGCAGCGTCTCGATCAGCGACTTGCGGTGCATGTAAAGCATAAAAAAGATGAGGAAGATCGTGAGCGGTACGAGAATTGTGAGCCTGGCCTTGGCGCGCTCGAAATAAGTGAATTGCCCGGCCCAATCGAGACGATAGCCGGGTGTAATCTCCACCTTGTCCGCCACCACTTCGCGTGCCAGAGCAACGTAGTCGGCGATGCCAATGTCATCGTTAACATCAACAAACACGAAGCTCACCAACTGGCCATCTTCGTTGCGCAGTGCCGGCGGGCCGGTGCGAAACTGGATGTCGGCCACCTGGGTGATAGGAATCTGGGCGCCGGTAGACGTCGTCACGAACACGCGCTCGAGCGCCTCGATGTTGTCGCGGTATTCGCGGGCATAGCGCACCAGGATGCCGTAACGTTCGCGGCCCTCGACTGTTTCGCTCACCTTGACGCCGCCCATGGCCGCTTCGATGACGCTTTGCACGTCGTTGACATTCAGCCCAAACCGCGCAGCCGCTTGCCGGTCGATGTCGAAGTCCAGGAAGTACCCGCCCGTCGCCCGTTCGGCAAACGCGCTGCGGGTGTACGGTGCGGTGCGCTCGTCGTCCAGCAAGGCGCGTTCGATATCGACTCCGGTGCGCTCGATAACACCAAGCTCAGGTCCGAAGATTTTGATGCCGAGTGCCGAGCGAATGCCGGTGGCTAACATTTCGGTGCGAGTTTGAATCGGCATCCACCAGATGTTCGGCATGCCCGGAAAGCGCATGGCACCATCCATCTCACTGACCAGTTTGTCCCAGGTCATGCCATCACGCCATTCACTCTGCGGCTTCAGCATGATGTTGGTTTCGATCATGGATAGCGGCGCCGGGTCAGTTGGGCTGGTACTGCGCCCGACTTTGCCAAAGACGCGCTCGACTTCTGGAAACTTCTTCAACTCCCGATCCATGGTTTGCATGACCCGCGTGGCCTCTTCGATTGAGATACCCGGAAGGGCTGTCGGCATGTAGAGGATGCTGCCTTCGTTCAACGGCGGCATGAACTCGTTGCCCAATGTTCGATACACCGGCACCGTTGCTACGAGCGCGAGCACTGCCGCGATCACAACTGGCCAACGCCAACGCACGGCGAGTTTAACGACCGGCGCATAACCTCCTACCAGGGTCCGGTTGAGACGGCTGTCCTCGCCCCCGATCCTGCCTTTGATCAGCAAGACGGCGAGGGCCGGAATTAGGGTCACCGACAATAGCGCAGCGAAAAACATTGAGTAGGTTTTGGTAAACGCCAGTGGTTTGAACAACCGTCCCTCGGTGCCTTCCAGCGCGAACACCGGTATGAATGACACCGTGATGATCAAAAGGGAAAAGAAAATGCTCGGCCCCACTTCTTGCATGGCCTCGATGACGACCTTGATTCGTGACTCCCCTTCCAATGTCTGGCCATGCAGCCGCTTGTGGACGTTGTCGACGATGACAATGGCGGCGTCCAGCATGGCACCGATCGCCACGGCGATGCCCCCCAGAGACATGATGTTGGCAGTCAATCCCTGGTAGTACATCGGAATGAACGACAGCAGGATCGCGATAGGCAGCGTCAGGATGGCCACAAAAGCCGAGCGCGCGTGCAACAGGAACAGGCCGATGACCAGCGAGACAATCAGCAATTCCTCGATCAACGTGTTGCGCAGCGTCTCGATCGCCTGCTCGATCAGGCTCGACCGATCATAAACAGGCACGATCTCGACGCCTTCGGGAAGGCTTCGTCGCAACACATCGAGCCGTTCCTTGACTCGGTCGATTACATCGAGCGCGTTTTCGCCGTATCGCATGACAACGATGCCGCCCACGGCGATCCCTTCACCATCGAGATCCGCCTGACCGCGTTGCAGTGCAGGCCCGAGACTGACGCTCGCCACGTCAGCAATGCGGATCGGGATGCCGCCATCGACGACCCCGATGACGATTTCTTGTAGATCGTCCACCGATTTGACGTACCCGCGCCCGCGAATGAACTGCTCGTGACCGGCGACTTCTAGCACGCGCCCCCCGACATCCGTGTTCGAGGCCCGAACGGCCGTGGTCACTTTGTGCAGCGGGATCTCATACGACGCGAGTTTGTTGGGATCTACATTGATCTGGTATTCCTTGACAAAGCCGCCAACAGCGGCGACTTCAGCCACCCCCTCGACAGCCTCCAGTGCATAACGCAGATTGAAGTCCTGCAGGCTCCTCAAATCGGCGAGACTTTGGTTGCCACTCTTGTCCGTCAGCGCGTATTGATAGACCCAGCCGACGCCTGTGGCGTCCGGGCCTAACGTCGGTCGAACGTCATCCGGAAGCTTGGGCGCCGCCGAATTCAGGTACTCGAGCACGCGTGAGCGCGCCCAGTACATGTCGGTACCGTCTTCGAAAATGACGTAGACGAACGACAAGCCCATGAAGCTTTGACCGCGTACGAAGCGCACTTCAGGCGCGGCGAGCAACGTCGTCGTCAACGGATAGGTGATTTGATCTTCCACCAAATCGGGGCTGCGCCCTGGCCAATCCGTAAAGACAATGACCTGTACGTCGGAGAGGTCGGGGATCGCATCAAGCGGTGCCATACTGAGCGACCGATAGCCCCACAAGGCGCCGGCCAGTACCAGCATCATCGTCAGCAGCCAGTTACGGGCGGAAAAATTGATCAGCTTTTCGAGCGGCCCCTGGTTCGGACCGTTGTCATAAGGATTTACCATTGGTCGATCCCCGTCTTCAGCCGGGTTTCCGCAGCGATGAGAAAATTGCCTGAAGTCACGACGGTGTCACCGAGTGACAGCCCGTCCAGCACCTCGATGAATCCCTTTGCCGTCCGTCCGGTCTGAATCCAGACGGGTTTCAGGCGCCCGGCGCCGAGATCGACAAACACGACGCGACTCTTTCCCGCAACGATGACGGCTTCCTCGGGCACGCTGAGCCGGTGCCCAAGATCTACCTGTAGCGACACTTCGGCGTACATGTCGGGTTTCAGTTCGCCGTCGGGATTCTCCAGTGACAATCGAATTCGCCCCGTGCGGCTCTGGCCATGCAGGTACGGGTAGACGTATTCAACCGTGGCGGGATAGATGCGACCCGGCAGATAGGGCAACGTGATATCCGCGTTCATGCCGACTCTGACCAGGTCGAGATCAGCCTCAAAAACTTCGGCTTCAATCCAGACGCGCGACAAATCAACGATCGAGAGCAGGGTCTGCCCCATCTTTGCCGCACTGCCGTCGGCGATATTGCGTTCGATCAGCGTGCCGCTACGAGGCGCATAAATGGCCACGTAGTCTTGCGGTGCGCCGCGCTCTTCAAGGGCTCGAATTTCGGCGTCGCTCATGTCCCATAGCGCAAGTCGTTGACGAGCGGCGCGCACCAGTCCGTTTTGAGCGCTGGCGCGGCGTTTCAACGTTTCCAGATACTCCTGTTGCGCGGACAGCAGCTCCGGACTGTAGACGGTGAACAGCACCTGGTTCCTGGTGACTTCCGTTCCGACGTAGTCGGCCTTGAGATCACCGATGTAGCCGTCGAATTTCAGGGTGACGTTCGATAACAGACGCTCATCGAATGTGACCTCCCCGACCGCACGAATCGACTTCACCAGGTCTCGGTGTGTGGCCTCACCGGTCTCAAGACCGATCATCTGTCGGCGCCGGTTGTCGATGGTGATCGTATTGGCGTCATCTGCGCTTTCCATTCCGCCGGCCATGCTATCGACCGGCGTCGCACCGGCCGCAATCGCCAATCCCTCCCGATCCGTAGCCAGATCGAACTGCAGCCGTTTGTCGCCACGCATCGGGTCTCTGATTTCCACCGTGAGTGGCCATTCACCGCGCATGGTCAGATCCATGGATCCCTCAAAGCGACCCGCCCCCATCGGTTCCAGATCAGCCGGTGCGCGCATCGCCGACATAGCACCCATGGCCGGCATTTGCGCGAACGCCTCGATATCGACGTTTTCGATCGGCTGACCGTCGGCATCTCGCAATTCAATCATGAGTGCGTTGTTACCGACCCGCGCCGTACCCGGGTCAATGTCGATAGCAATTTCCAAATCCCCCGCCCGATAACGCGGCATACCGCTGTCGACAGCAGTTCCATCGCTCACGCTGGCATTGCCGATCGCAGTACCCCCTGCGGCGATGGGCATCTCGGATCGGTCGGTTGCGAGATCAAACTGCAAGCGAACCGGCGATCCACCGTCGGGGGTGAAGCGCATTGTTAGCGGCCACTCCCCTCTCATGGACAAATCCATGGCGCCTTCATAACGACCCGGGGAAGTTTCCTTCAGATCAGCAGGTGCCCGCATCGCCGGCATGGCACCCATCGCCGGCATCTCAGCAAAAGCGTCGATCGCGGTCGACACCGGGTTGCCCGCAGCATCCCGCACTTCGACGATTAGTTTGTTGTCTCCGACCCGGGGTGTCTCTGGATCGGTGGTGACCGCAATTTCGAAGTCACCGGCTCGATACTTTGGTATGTCACTAGTGACGGCCGCCTCAGGCGCATCGCCCTCGCCCGAGAAACTGACTACGTAGATCGCACCTGCTGCACTACCAAGCAGCAGAAGACCAATGACCCGTGAATAGTGTTGTGAAAAATTCATTGTTGCGCTCCAGAAGTTGATGCCGCTGTAGCATCGACGGGCCCACCAACCCAGCGCTCAAGCTCGGCTACTCGCCGTGCGTAGTCCGAACGAGCGCGCGCCAAAGCTAACTCGGTATCTAGCGCGCGTTGCTCCGCGGTGATGACATTCAGAAACGCACCTATTCCGCTTTGATAGTCAGCGATCGCTGCTTCAAGGTATTCCGCTGATAGAGGGAGTAGGCGGTCATGTATTAAATCAACTGATGATTTCGCTTCCACTACTTCCGCATGGGCATTGGCTAGATCAGCGAGAAGCCCTGCTCGTCGTTTAATCAGGGTCCACTCAGCACTTCGCCTCTCAGCCTGGGCGCGACCGAGTTCGGAACGACGTTTACTTCGATTGAAGGGAATGTTGATAGAAACACCGATTGTGGTGCGTTTGTCCGTGGCGTCCCAAAGGCGGTTATATCCAACGCCCAGCTGTAAATCCGGGTAGAACGCCTTCTCTGCCAGAGTGATACGACTCTCGGACGCCGAAATCTGTGTCTCCAATTGGGCAAGCTCAGGATGTTGAGCCATAGCCAATCTTTGCATGCTCTCGAGTGCATAAAGCTCCGTCACTTCTGGAAGTCCGCCTGGTGGCGGTAACGGCTCGCTCGGCGCCCGATTAAGCAGAGCATTAATACGCGCTTTCAAGGTGGCTTCGAGCCTGATTAAGCCAAACAAATGCTTCTCTAGATTTGTCTGTTCCACTTCTCCCTGCAACACATCCTGCTTGAGGGCTCGCCCGGCCGCGTAACGTGTTTCGGCCGTTGATATCAGATCGTCGAGCAAGTCCTGAGTTGAGTGGTGGATCTCCATCGCGGAGTGAACAAAATGCCACTCTGCGTATGTCGCCTTTGCTTGCGCAACTACACGTAAACGCAGTAGATCAATGTCAAGTTCCGCGGCATTTGCTTCGTGCTGAGCCGCCCTTTCCCGGGCTGCCAAGGTGCCTGGCCATGGAATTTTTTGCTTGAGGTCGAATCGTTGATTTAAGCTCTGATTTCCACCCACAGTCAGTGGCGCCAAAGCGTAGGTCATTACGGGATCATCGAACGATCCCGCTGGTTCTATTCGAAACGCCGCGGCCTCCGCTGTCGCTTTGATCGCTATGATTCCCGGGTTACGCTCGAGAACCAACGCCGCGAGTCCGTCAGCGGTTAGTACTTCCGCGTGTTCAACGAGATTCGGTGCGGCATGATCCGCTGGTGCAGCGCTACAAATAAGTACTAACGTGACACTGATAGCCACGTTTCGAAATGCTTGAGTAGGCAAGGCCCATCTCCTTATCCCTAATTGCAAGTAGGTAATGCAATGGACTCAAGCACGGAATATGCTTGAGTCGCGGTATGGATAAGGAAACGTTTAGATCCGCAGTCGCTGCGTTACGAGGTAGGTTTTCGATGCGGTTGGGGAGAATTTTGTCGAGGGGTAGTCGCCACGCTGTTCAGCGCGCCACGACAACAAATCGAATTCCGTGATGTTTACCGCAATGCTTTTAGGTGGGTCTACATCCGATCGAACTTCGGCCGGTCTGACAATCAACGTATCCTGACTAGCCTCTACGTCGAACGCAATTGAGAGCAAACGTTCGCAACACAAATCGTCTTTGGAATCGAGTGCTTCTTCGTTATCATCGTTGGACGTGCTCGCAATACAGCAGCACTCAAGCATAACGTCGTCCATCATCGCGCAGTGAAATACTGTGTGTGCCTGCAGAGGTCCAACGATTAGGACGCTGAGGACAAACAGGACTCGAGCTAATGATGGATTTCTGTTTCGCATTTAATAGAGTCTAGTCACAATTCTGAATTCTTGCAGTAAAGGACAGCTTTCGATTATAAAATTCCGGCCCCATGGACAACAGGCGAAACGTCAGAGGTTGACCCGTTAATCTCCGAATAGTTCGATGGGAACAGGTAAGATCTCGAAGTACCGCGCATAAACATGAATGCACGGTAAGAAGCGCTGTCATTTCCACAATACGTCAATAATTGGGCAATTAGGAACATCCTCTCCAGAGCATTGGCTTGAAAGCTCTTTTAGTGATCGTTCCATCTTTCTCAGATCGGTAATTTTCGACAATATTTTTTTTCGGTGTATCTCAGCAATATCCTTTACCAACTCACAAGAAATCAGTTCGCCGTCTACGAGTGACAGTAACTGCCGAATTTCCTTCATCGAAAATCCTAACTCTCGACTACGGCGGATAAACATTAATCGCTGTACGTGCTGATACGAATATGTTCGGTGTCCCCCATCAGTACGTGGTGGCTCCGTCAGTAGCTCTTCCCTTTCGTAGTACCGGATTGTTTCGATATTGCAATCGGTAAGTTTTGCGACCTTCCCTATTGAATATCCGTCATTACCCATCCCTAAATATACCTGGTATCTGTAGTAACTACAGGTATTACAATAGTTCTATGGATACAAGAATTCAATTTTTGTCGACCATTACCTGTCCAAAATGCGGCCACGAAGAACAAGAGGAAATGCCCACGGATTTCTGTCAGTTTTTTTATGAGTGCCAGCATTGCAAGAAACGTCTAAAGCCCTTAAATGGTGATTGCTGTGTATTTTGCTCGTACGGAGATACGCCTTGTCCCCCTATTCAAGAGGGTAGTTGCTGCTGAGCTGTTCTGTCGGAACGTATCGTTATTGCGCATTCCGGCGAAGCCGATCACTGATTCCGTTTGATGGCGATCACCTGTTCCGGGTCTGCCGATCACTGGTCGGAGCGTAGCGACGCAGGTTTGGTTTATTGTGCCGGGTGATCGGGATGAGTCAAGTTCGCGTGTGTTTTGCGCATCGATTCTCCCTTCAAATTGATCGTGTAGGCGTTGTGCACAAGGCGGTCGAGGATGGCATCGGCAAGCGTCGGGTCGCCGATAACCTCGTGCCATTGCTTAACCGGTAACTGCGAGGTGACGATGGTCGAACGCAGCGCGTGGCGGTCATCGAGGATGTCGAGCAGATCGCGGCGTTGCTCGGCATTGAGGTTCGCAAGCCCCCAGTCGTCGAGGATGACGAGGTCGGTTTTCGCGAGCTGCGCGAGAAGCTTGTGATAAGTGCCGTCGCCGCGGGCGATGGTGATATCGGCCAGCAACCTCGGGACACGCAGGTAGCGTGCAGAGTAACCGTTACGACAAGCGCTATGCGCGATAGCGCAGGCGAGCCAAGTCTTGCCGACGCCGGTCGGTCCGGTAATAAGGACGTTGAGATGATCATTAATGAAGCGGCTACGGGCGAGTTCGTTGAGGGTGGATTTGTCGAGGCCGCGGCGGGTGCGCAGGTCGAGGTCTTCGACGGTGGCGTTGAGTTTGAGCTGAGCGCGGCGCAGGCGATAGGTGAGTTGCCGGTTCGAGCGCACGGCGTGTTCGCGTTCAACGAGGAACGCGAGCCGGTCATCGAAGGATAAGTCGCTTAGGTCGGCGCGCTGCAGCTGCTCTTCGAAGGCCTGCGCCATGCCGGTAAGCTTCATCGTTTTGAGTTGGTCGAGGGTGGGATGATTCAACATCGGGATTGCTCCTTTAATGGTAATAGCCGGGGCCACGGAGGTTGTCGTGTTCGACAGGCAACGTGGATTCGGTCGGTGGATTAAGAGGTTGCTGGTCGAGCCCCTTTTTGAGGATGGACTCGACGCTTTTGTAACGGTGCGTGCCGAGGCGCAGTGCGCGAGCGCAGGCGGCATTCAACCGCTGTTCACCGTAGCTCTTGGCGAGCCGCAAGATCCCGAGGCAGGCGCGGTAACCCTGCTCGGGATGAGGTCGTTCGCTCAAGACCTGGGTGATGAGGGCGGCGGTCTCGGGGCCTATTTTCGCGGCCCAGCGTTGCAGTCGCTCGGGCGAGAACTGCGCGAGGTGGCGATGCTGCTCGGGCATATGCGCGGTGACGGTAGTGTGCCGCCCGGGTTGATTAACGCGGCGATGACAGGCAACGCGTTGGCCCTGGTGGAAGCACTCGATGGTCGATGCGGTCACCCGCACATCGAGTCGACGCTTCACGAGATGATGCGGGACGGAGTAGTAATGACGCTGGACCTCGATGTGATAATCGATGTGCACGCGCGCTTGTTTCCACTCGGCGTATTCATAGGGTGTATCCGGCAAGGGCTACAGCGCCGGTCGGTCGATGACGTCGAACTGACTCAGGCGTGTGCCGGGCAGTTTCTTGAAGGGTCGTTGATTCAGTCGGATGAGCAGTTCAGCGATGGCGGCATTCGACTACAGGATGTAGGAGGTAGGGCGACGCAGGAAGCCAAAGCCGAGAGTTCGGCGAGTGAGAAGAACTGCCGATTGCGCAGTGCCGCAAGGATCATGCGTTCGACGATCTGGACACCGACTTCGACTTTGGCTTTATCCCGTGGTGCGCGCACCCGGGTCGGGACGACCGCCACGCCATAATGGGTGGCCATATCCTGGTAGGTCGGATTCAGATCGGGGTCGTAACGATGCGCGAGCGTGACACCGGTTTTAAGATTATCCGGCACGACGATGTTTGGCACGCCGCCAACGACTACAGGATGTAGGAGGTAGAGCGACGCAGGAGGCCAAAGCCGAAGAAGCCGAACGCGCGGGTGTGTGAGCCGATCCAGTCCGGTAGCGACTGCGTCCAGGTCGCTTCGGCATAGGTGTAGTTCGAGGCGCCGAGTACGGCGACGAAGATCTGCGCCTGGCGCACCTCGCCGGTCAGGCGGTCGATCACCGGCATCGTCTGCCCGGCGTAGTCGACAAATAGTTTCTCGCCGGCGCGGTGTGTTTGACGCATCACGACATCGAGATGTCCGCGCCAGGCGCGGTAGCGCTCGCACGACTGCAGGGATGCAGGAGGTAGAGCAACGCAGGAGCAGTTGCCGAGAAAGCGGAGTACATGAGGCCATCGGGATGGGCCGCTTTGTACTCCATCAACAGCAGCATCAGGGTGACGCTTTTGCGTCGCAACTCACGGTGGACTTCGGCGAAGTCCGGCAATGGTCGTGGGCCGCTGGTCGGGACGGCACCGGCGCCGTAGAGCGCCTGTTCCAGGGCGGTGTCGCTCACGCCCTCGGGCAACGGCCAGCCTATCCCGGCCGCTCGCGCCCGGACCAGGCAATCGCTGACCGTCGAGGCCGACACCTTGATGGCTCGGGCTATCGCCCGGGTACTGAGTCCGGCCGCGTGATGCAGCCGCACAATATCGCGTATTTTGCGCATGGATAACCTCGTCGTGGCCATGGAATTTCCCCGGACGGCAAAACCGTTAGGGTGCCATGGGCCATTCGTTATCCTGCGGTCGTTACAACTCCTTCAGCGTCCGAAACCGATTCCGGCACTGACCCCAAAGTGATCGGGATGCGCCGGAATGGGTGATCGGCATGTGCTGGAATCGGTGATCGGCATCAGCCGGAATCAGTGATCGCCATGCGCCGGAATCGGTGATCGGCATGGGCCGGAATACGCAGCGTTATCGTTGGGTCTGCAAATGCCGATAAGCTTGGTGCTTTTGGTTCGGTAATTGCCGCTATGGCATCCGCTTATTGGTTCCCGGCGTTGGGATCCCTTGCGGCGACGATTGGCCTGGGGTGTTTTGCACAGTTCGAAGGGGTTTTTATAAATACACTTTTGCCAATATTTGCGGTGATAGCATTAATTGCAAATGTGACATCGTCATTTATTCAGCGACGCATCGTTCGTTCCATTTTTGGCCTCATTGGTCCAATTTTCATTCTTGCGACACTTTATCTATTTTGATCTGAACCCTGGAGCACGAAGATGCTATACGTCGGTCTCACAGATTTTGGCGGCTTCGGAGACGTTATCCAGCTCATCGGTTAATCTCAGCACCTCCATTTTTTCTGTATGTCTAAGTCGAATACTTTGCGCTTTGTAGGTTCGATGACCTCAGAGACTTCAAGACGTCTTTCAACAAACTAGTCAGAGAACCCGTCGTTATCTTGCGTTCGGATTTCGATGCATTGTTTGGCGATATTGTGCTTAAGTGGTGATTCCATCAGGTCGAACTTATTGCGGTAGCTGATCGTATGATCGCAGCATGCTTTTCTATAGTCCTTCATCACACAGACGTCGTTGAGATCGATGTGCTCCGGGACAGGCGTAAATTCCGCCGGGTTCGTAGGAACACTCGACGGTGCCAAGGTCCCAATCCTTGTGGGGGCAGTCGTGCCCGAGCAAGTCATGCACCCGGTACGAATGGTCTCTCTGACCGTCGCGGACGAGCGAGCCAGACTTCATAGGAACTCTGGCCAGGCGAGTTGACCTACACAAAGATGGGTAACATGGAACGAGTATTACTACGCCGGCGCTTTTCGGTAACGACAGTACTCGCTCCGCTCGTGACGGAATCGCGCTAACCTCGTGGCTTCCGGTTCCTAACTGCTGCATCGCTGAATGCCAGCAGCCGCAACGCGTTGAACACAACGACGACCGTAGAGCCTTCGTGCACCAGAACAGCCGCACCGATACTCAAACCGAATAGCGTCGAGGGAACTAAGAGCATCACGATACCGAGACTAACCCAAAGGTTTTGTCGAATAACACGACTGGTCGCGCGACTAAGTCCTACTGCAAACGGCAAATGATTAAGGTCATCAGCCATTAGCGCAACATCTGCAGTTTCCAGGGCGACGTCAGAACCTGCAGCGCCCATCGCGATGCCCACTGTGGCATTGGCCATAGCCGGTGCATCGTTGACGCCGTCGCCAACCATCGCAACGTGGGCCTCGGATCGCAGTTGCTTGATCGTCGTGACCTTGTCATCAGGCATCAGGTCACCGCGCGCCTCATCCAGACCAACTTCGCGCGCGACAGCGTCGGCCACCTGCTGGTTGTCACCGGATATCATCAGCATGCGCTTAATGCCTAAGGACCTTAAACGCTTGACTACAGTTGCCGCCGCTTCGCGTGGCGCATCCATTAATCCGATCACGCCGAGGTACTCGGTCCCGTGTCGCACGATCATCGTCGTGCGTCCGCCCGATTCGAGTTTCTCAACTTCCGCGCGCAGTGCGTCCGGAACCGACGGTCCCTCAACTTCAGCGAACAAATCATCCTTGCCGATGAATGTTGTTTCGCCCTTGATCTCCGCAGTCAAACCTCTCCCGGTGATACTCTTCAGGTTCGACGCTGTGAAAGGTTCGACTGAACCGAGGCGCTCTTTACCGTCCCGCACGACGGCCGCGGCCAGGGGATGATCACTCAGCGCCTCAATGCCAACGGCAACCCGCAGTAGATGTTGCTCGTCGGTGGACCCGTACGGAACGATGTCGGTCAGCGTCGGCTTGCCCTCGGTTAGCGTGCCGGTTTTGTCGAAGGCAATCGCACTGAGTTGGCCCAGGTGTTCGAGTGGCGCGCCTCCTTTGACCAACACTCCGCCGCGCGCCGCCCGAGCAATCCCGCTGAGCACCGCACTCGGCGTCGCAATAGCCAGTGCGCAAGGACTTGCCGCAACCAGCAACGCCATTGCCCGATAGAAACTGTCACTGAACGGCTCATCGATAATCACCCAGGCAAACATCGCAAGCACCGTGCCAAGGATTACTACCGGCACAAAGATTCTCTCGAATCGATCTGTGAACTGCTGTGTTGGCGATTGTTGTGTTTCGGCATTTCGCACCATTTCAACCACGCGCGCCAACGTCGAGTCAGCGGCGATTCGCGTCACCCGGACCTCAAGAGCGCCGCCGCCGTTAATCGAACCCGCGAAAACGCGATGCGCGGCAGCGATTTGGTCTGGATTCGCTGCCGCCGCCGCTTCATCCGGGACCGGGAATTTATCGACGGGAACGCTCTCACCGGTAATCGGTGCCTGGTTTACGCTGCTCTCACCAAGACACACAAAACCGTCAGCTGGCAATCGCTCATTCGGCTTGACCAGGACGGCTTCTCCAATGCGCAGATCTTCGATCCCGACCTCTTGCACTGTACCGTCGCGGCGAACGGTCGCGGTCTGCGGCGCTAACTCACCCAATGCCTCAATCGCTCGTTTGGCACGCCCCATTGCGTAAGCTTCCAAGGCGTGACCGAGGCTGAACAAAAACAACAGCAGCGCGCCTTCTTCCCAGGCGCCCAGTACGGCGGCGCCAGCCGCCGCGACCAACATCAATGAGTCGATCTCAAAGCGTCCGGAGCGCAGGTTGGCCCAGGCTTCTTTGAGCGTGAACCAGCCACCGAAGAAATATGCGCCGGCCAGCACCGAAAGCGGGATCCATTCTGGGATTGCCACCAGCTTGGGTAATAACCAACCCAGCAGCAGCGCGGCACCGCACAGTGCGACAAAAATCAGTTCGGACCGCTTGCCGAAAATACCACCGTGCGTATGCGGCTCGTGGTCCGCGTGTTCCGTTGTACCGCTCAAACGCTCGATGTGGCTGCGTACGCCTTTGTCGTCGATTTGTTTGCGATCGAATTCGACCCGAACCGCTCCGTCCCCGGAGACGACCGCTTCGAGAATACCTGCCTCGTTTTGCAGCGATCGAGCGAGCTGTTTTGCCCGCCGTTCCGGCAGGGGTTCGATGTCCGTTTGCAGGTGGCCGTAGGATGCTTGCAACTGCAGCCCAACCTGGTTCGCAAAATTCCGCAGGTCCTGTAGCGGCACCAAGTTTTGGTCGAAGTGCACGCAAAGTTCGCCTGCGCGCCGATCGCCTGTTTCAACGACATGCGAGCGTTCGATCCCGCGCTTCGCTTGCAGTAGATCTTGGAGACGTTCAAGACAGGCATCATGCTGGCCGTCTAGGTCGGGCAATACCAGCTTCAGGTCGAGTTTTGTTTTAGTCGTCATTCCACTGTCCTGTGCCGGTTGCTTACGGCATTATCCGGATAGTCCTTGTTGTCCGTCCTTCGTTGCATCGCACGCTGCTGGGATCCGTTACCGCGTACCCGCCAGCTTGACCTGGCGTTCAGCCTCTGTCTCACGTCGTTCATTGCCGTCGTCATCCACCAGCAGGATTCGCGGACCCGGGCGACTCTCCAGTCTTACCGTCCAATCTCGCAATCGTGTGCAGTTTTTTACCGCGCGAATTTTACAGCGGCGTCGTGCCGTTTGTTTGGACTTCGCAGTCAGCCCCAAACTGCGCGACTAAGGAGACGCGGGCGCGGCTCAATCTCACCGTATTATTCATGGGTTTCAAACAGTCGGTTCTAACACAACGCCTCGTTTCAAGTGACTCACGTCAATTTCAAGTCTTCTAACAAATATCCATTCGTCAGAGTCCAACTTGTTTCGAGCCGTACATCCCAGGGTTCCCTTGCTGCAAGTACCTCATCAGTCGAAACCACCGCCGCGCAAGCGGTACTCATGAGTCGAGATCCGGCTGCAGGTGGTGAGGCAAACTCGGGTCGTGGTGAGGCTGTGTCTCCGTGGCAGGGCGAGGCGCGAACCACTTGTGCACTGCCGGCAGCACCAGCAGCGTCAGGATGGTCGAACTGACGAGGCCGCCTACAACAACGGTGGCAAGCGGTCGCTGCACTTCGGCTCCGACCCCGGTGGCTGCAAGCAATGGCGCCAGGCCCATCGCCGTAGTCACAGCCGTCATCAGCACAGGACGTGCGCGCAAGGTCGCGGCTTCGAGCGCGGCAGCGTCAAGCGGCCGGCCTTCCAGCGCGAATTGATCGAGATAGCTCACCAGCACCATACCGTTGCCGAGCGCTATGCCGAACAGCGCGATGAAGCCGACGGTCGCCGGCACGGAAAGGGGAATGCCGGTGAGCCATAGCGCGAGTACGCCGCCGGTCATGGCAAGCGGAATATTCAGCAAAATCAGGATAGCGGTTCGAAGACGTCCGAACGTCAACAGCAACACTACGAACACGATGCCGAGTGTCAGCGGCAATACGAACGCAAAGCGTTCGTTCGCTTCCTGCTGAAGCTGAAACTGACCGCCCCAGACGAGTCGGTATCCAGGAGGCAGATCGAGCTCTGCTGCAACGCGCTCCTGAGCCTCGGTAACAAAGGATCCGATGTCCCGACCGCGAACGTTCGTCTGCACGGTAATGAATCGCTGCCCGTCTTCGCGGCTGACCTGCCGCGGACCGACGACTTTTCTGATATCTGCGATCGCGGACAAAGGAATACGCGCACCGGTTGGTGTTTCGAGTATCAGCCGGCGGATCGCTGCCGGCGTTTCGCGCGCGGACTCAGCGTAACGCACGATGATCGGAAACTGCCGGACACCCTCGAACACGGTGCCGGCCTCGGCGCCACCCACCGCCGCGCGCACTGCGCTCAGTGCGTCGGCGATCGCAATGCCGTACCGGGCCATTGCCGCGCGGTTCAGACGGATCTGTAATTGCGGCGCTCCGGAGACCTGGTCGGCCTGTACGTCGCTCGCGCCATCTACGCTCTGAAGGACCCGCTGCAAGCCTTGCGCCGCTTGTTCGAGCGCAACCGCATCAGGGCCGAATATCTTGACCGCCAGCTCGGCTTTCGTCCCGGTCAGCAATTCATCAACTGACATCGCAATGGGCTGCGAGATATTGACGAGCACACCCGGGAATTCGGCGAGTTTCGATGAGATTTCCGACCTGAGTGTCTCCGGGTCCATCCCCGCGCGCCACTTCGATCTCGGTTTCAACGCGAGGAAGGATTCCGCGCTGTTCGTCGGGTCCGCATGGGCACCGACTTCTCCTCGACCGATTCGGGTAACCACCCGTTCGATTTCCGGAAACGTCTCAAGGATCTCCCGCTCAAGGCGCGTCACGGTTGCGCGAGCTTCGGTGAGCGAGATGGAAGGCGCCATCGTCGTGCGCAACAAGATATCACCCTCCTCCAGTGCCGGGGTGAACTCCGAACCCAGGCGCGGCACCACGAGGGCGCCGAGTGCGAGCATCAACAGCGCCAGCACAACACTCGCGGGACGATGACGCACGAACACAGCCGTAATCGGCAGCAGTAATCGCCCGAAGATTCCAGTTTCGGTCGCATTCGAAGTTTTGCCTGGACGCATGACGGTAGTAGCGAGCGCCGGCGCGAAAAGTACGGCGTAAATGAGCGATCCGAACATCGCGAGTGCGGCTGCGGCCGCGAGTGGTTTGAACGTTTTGCCTTCGACACCCTGAAGCGCGAACAATGGCAGAAACACGATGATCACAACCGCTACCGCTGCGACCAACGGGACGATCAACTCGGCCGCCGCTTCCGCAACTGCCGTGCGGCGATCCTCTCCCGGGCGTTCGCGCAGCGCCCGATCGACGTTCTCGGCGATGACGATGGCGCCATCGACCATCATGCCAATCGCGATCGCGACGCCACCCAACGACATCAGGTTCGCCGAGATGCCGAAGGCGATCATCATGATAAATGCAAAGCCTACCGAGAACGGGATCGATAATGCGACCACAAGACTAGGGCGCCACCCACCAAGAAACACCACGACTACGATGGCGACAAGCAGTGCTCCCTGCCACAATGCACCCGTTACAGTGGCCGACGCCTTGTTTACGAGTGTTGCCTGATCATAGTACGGGATCGCTCGCACACCGTCGGGCAATGTCGCGTTGATTTCGTCGAAACGGCGATGCACAGCTTCGATCACGCGGGATGTATTTTCACCGTAGAGTTTCAACACGAGGCCGGCGACCACCTCGCCGTCCCCATCGGCCGTGGCAAGACCCTGACGAACGCCACCGCCGATCTCGAGTTTCGCGACGTCGCGCACGCGAACGGGTGTGCCGTCGTCGACTTTCAGTACCACATCGCCGAGATCGGCGAGATCACGCGCGAGACCGATGCCGCGCACGACGTATTGCTCGGCGTCCAGTTCGAGAAACTGCGCACCGGTGGTGCGGTTCCCCGCTTCCAGTGCGGTAATGACATCGGCAACGGCTACGTCGTAGCGCAGCATTGCCGCCGGATCGATTTGAACCTGATACTGCTTTTCCAGTCCGCCAAGCGACAGTACCTCCGTCACCCCAGAAACCGTCTGCAGCGGAAATTTGATCATCCAGTCCTGAATTTCACGCAACTCGACGAGGCTGCGCGTGCCGCTTTCGTCGATCACCATGTAATAGAGGATGATCCCGAGCCCGGTCGAGATGGGACCCATTTTCGGTTCGCCGAATCCCGACGGGATCGCATCCCGGGCCTCGACCAGCCGCTCTCCCACCACCTGACGGGCAAAATAGACGTCCGTGCCGTCCTCAAAATAGATGTTGACGACGGACAGGCCGAAATTCGAAACGGAGCGGATCTGCTTGAGCCGCGGTAGCCCGGCCATGGCGATTTCAATCGGGAACGTCACGTAACGTTCGACCTCTTCCGGGGCAAGGCCCTCGGTTTCAGTGAACACCTGCACGAGTGACGGTGTCACGTCCGGGAATGCGTCGACCGGTAGTGCGCGAAAAGCCCAAACACCCGCGATGGCCACCGCGAGGACGCCGATGGCCGCGAGCAGACCACCCGCGCTGATTTGATACATAAATTTGAACATCGAAATTCCCTCAGTGCGCGTGTTCGTCGCCGAACGCGCTTTTCTCGAGCTCAGCCTTGAGCGTGAATGCGCCACGCTCCACATACTGGTCGCCGGGTTCAAGACCAGATAGAATCTCTACGAACTCGGATGATCGTGCCCCGAGCGAAACGGCTCTCAAAGCGAAACCGCCCTCGGCGGGAACGAATACCGCCGGACCGCCTTCAATTTCATACACCGCGGCGCTGGGCACACGGACACCCTTTCCGCCCTCCGTCTGACGGATACGCGCGGTTAGAAACCAGCCGGGTCGCAATCGTCGATCAGGGTTGTCGAGAATCATTCGGGCGGTAGCGGTGCGCGATGATTCGGCCAGCTGCGAGGTGATGAATGCGATTTCACCTTCCGCAACGACACCACCTTCGTCGTCGTGCAAGGTCGCGACGTCACCGGCCTGCACGCGCCCCAGATCCGTCGCATAAACATCGATGTCCACCCAAACGGTATCGTCATCAGCAATGACGAATGCTTCGGAGCCGCCGGACTCTCCCGCAGGGAGTGCTTCACCGAGCGCGATATGACGTGCGAGTACCTGACCGCCGAGTGGCGTGGTCACGTTGTAACGCCCGAGTTCCCCGTCGGGCAGATCCGCGAGCGTGGCAAGCGCGTCGTGCGACACGCCGACCGCATGCAGTTTTGTCTCAGCGCTCTGACGAACGGCGCGCGCGGCCACCAGACTTGCCTCGGCCTGCAGAAACTCCGCCTCGGACGTCACCCCGTCCTCTCGCAATTGCTTCTCGCGCTTGAACGTGACACGAGCCAGGCGTTCGGCAGCCGCCGCTTCGAGGAAATCCGCCTTGAGACCGGTCAGCTCACGACTGTCGAGCACCGCGAGCACCTGACCCGCTTCGACGCGGTCGCCTTCCGTAACCTCGAGCGTCCGAACGATTCCGCTGACACGCGGAACGACTTTGGCGAGCTTATTCGCATCGAAACGGACTTCGGCGGGCAATTCGACGTCGCCCGACAATGGAGCCGTGACCGCAGTGCCGACGGCGATCCCGAAACGTTCTGCCTGCCGGGGCGACATCAGAACGACATCGGCCGCGCCCTCATCGTCGTGGTCGTCGTCGTGGCCGTGCCCGTCATCCTCTGCTCCGGACGCACCGCTGACGATGCCGAGTATCAGGATGCCGATCCAAAAGAGCGCTTCGAAACGCTTGCGCATGTTTTTCATCGTAAGTCTCCACCACACTCGGATACGTCAAAAGGCGCGGTGCTCGCGAGCGCCCGGACCTCGGTTTCCACGAGACGCGCGTCGAGACCCGCTTCGATGGTCTCGATCCGCACGTCGATGAGCGCGCTGCGGGCGGCGAGCGCGGTCGTCAAATCGAATTTGCCCGCAACGAAACCTTCGCGAATCGCGCGTTCGGCGCTTTCTGCCGCCGGCAGCGCTTCGTCCAGAAGAGCCGCACGCCTTGACTCGGCACCCCGGGCCCGCACGAGCGCTTGTGAGAGCTCGGTCGTCAGCGCGAGGCGTACCGCGGCGGCGCCCGTTTGTGCCCCTTCGATTCTCACGCGGGCAGCGTTGATGGCGTCCTGGTTACGATCGAACAACGGCAACGGAACGCTGATGTTCGCCACCAAGGCTTCGCCGGCTGTTTCGAACCGCCGCACCCCGACACCGACGGTCAAGTCCGGGTAGGCGAGCGATCGGGAGAAACGAAATTCGGCTTGCCGCGCTGCTTCGCCCGCAACCGCGGCCGCGACCTGCGGGTGACGTTCGATAAGCGCCGCGGGGTTTGCGTCGAACGGCAACGCGACGGGCGCGTCGAGATCGGCTGTCGGGGCGTCGAACGACGGAGCACTGTCGCCCCACAATCGCGACAATGCATACCGCGACGACGCCGCATTTGCACGCGCATCGGCTGCCACGGCGCGTGCGCGGGCGGTCGCAGCGCGGGAACGCGCGAGATCCGCCGGCCGCGATTTGCCGGCATCGACCAGCTGCGCGACGGCCTCACCGAACGCTTCCGAGAGATCGAGAATTGTTTCCGCAGATTGCGCAACGGCAGATGCCGCGGCGAATTCGAAGAATCGACGGGACGCTTCGAGTTCCGCGGCACGCAGCACAACGAGAGTCCCGGAATCCGTCAGCGCCGCGCGGGCTTGAGCTGCGCGCGCCTCGAGGCGTCGTTTATTGCCAAGCCTGAAAGTCTGGCTCAAGGCGAATGTCGACTCGGCGGCGTCGAACCCGCCGAACGGCGCGTTGCCGACGATATTTTCCGTCTCGACGGACAGCGTGGGGTTATTCCGGCGCGAAGCCTGTGCCGCATCGTGGTGCGCCGCGACGCTTTCGAGCGCCGCGATTCGCGTTGCCGGGGAAGCGCGGCGCACCGCATCCAGTACCTGTCCGAGCGTGAGATCCCCGGTGATCGGGGGCGCGGACTCGACGCTGTAATCCGCGTAGCACACGCCGGCCGACGTCGCGAATGCCGACGGGCCGTTCGCGGAAAGAAGAATAACGAGTAGCGCGGCGGCCGCGCGCGTATGCCCGATACGGGCATGTTTCGTTGACATGACTAATCTTCCTCAACTGATGGGAACGTGCGGCACGCACCAACGGCGTTCCGCGCAGAGCATCAAGCGTTGAGTCAGATATTTGGTGGAGGGGTTGGTGGTTCCTGCAGCTGATCGATCAGGGTCGAACGCGCGGAGGGTAACGTTCTGCCCAACATCACGACGTTGAGTGCAGACTCGCTATCAATGATCCCGGCGAGATGACCGTGCATGCAGTGGCTGCAATCCGGTAGCGCGGGATCGTGGTCGGATTCTCCGGGCACCGGGTCCGTCGTGGTCGATCCCTGGAATTCCGCGTGATGATCCGGCTCCAGATCGGTCGCACACGCAAAATCGATGCCGCGCTCGACGCTCATGAAGAGTACGGCGATTGACAGCAGGAGCGCGACTTTGGATTTCATGCCGCTAAGGGTACGGGAAATTTTGCAACCGCACCACTGTCGGTGGTAAGAAATGCCAGCGTAACTCGCGCGCGGTTTTACCAGGCTAGCGGGTTAGTTTTCGCGAAGATGTTCGAAGAACCCGCAGACCTTACCCTTACTTCTGTGCAAGCAGCTTCTTTGTAACCGGGACAATTCACTCGAACATGATACGTTTCACCACCCTTTCTCTTACGCATCGCCTAATCACAGAATATTCGACGCTGGCAAAATCATCCTCCGGGCGATTACCGAAGCGATGCGCCGAAACACACGGCGAAGCGCCGGAGCGCATGCGGGGCGTCGGTCGAGCATCGACATAGCATGGCGAACAAGGGCATCAAACTGGAATCCGAGCTCACGTGCCCGCTGTGTAGTCACGTACAAACCGAGACGATGCCCGCTAACGCTTGCCAGTTCTTTTACGACTGCAAGGGCTGCGGCGAGCTGCTCCGTCCGCTCGCCGGAGATTGCTGCGTCTACTGTTCGACCGGATCCGTTAAGTGCCCGCCGGTGCAAGCAGGAAGCGACCATTGCTAAGCGAAGACCGCCTCAATAAACGCGACGGGAATTAGCCCCGGCAATAATTCCGCATGAACCACTCGAAGGCCGTTGGCTTCGAGAGCAGTATGCAGAGACCGCATGGTGAAGCGACGGTGCCCCGGAAAGCCAGTTACAGCAAGTAAGCGGGAAACCAGCCACGACACTTTTGTTTCGTCATGGCAAAACGTCGGAACAACAAGCGTTCCGCCCGTCACAGTCACTTTCCGCAGCGCTTTGATTGCGCCCGGAAAATCAGGTACCAGGTGAAGAACATTGGCCGCGACCACAGCATCGAATGCGCCAGCCTCATACGACAATGAATAGATATCAGCTTGCTCACAGGTGACGTTCTCGAGTCCTTCGTCCAGGACCCGTTGCTCCAGCGCCTCGACCATTGCTGATGCGTAATCCGTAGCAATAACGGAATCACACCGCCGGGCGATGGCCGAGGTAGCGATGCCCGTACCGGCCGCGACCTCCAGGACTCTTCCCTTGCCGCTAACGGCCTCACCGGTCAGTTCCAGCATTCGTGGCAATGGTCGTCCGAGTACCCAGCGCAGTGACGCATCATAATTGCCCGCGTTTCGCTCCCAGTATTCCTTATCACTCACGGGCGTGCTGTGGGTCTTCTTCGAGACCGGTTGTTTCGCCCCTGGCGTCCCGCAGAATCTCGACCGCCTCCCTGATGACATACAGACCGATGAGAGTGCCGATCACATAGTCCGGATAAGGCGTGCCGAACCAAAGAATCAACAACCCGGCAAGAATTACGCCAAGGTTTGCCACCACATCGGCGCGCGTAAATAGCCACGTTGCCCGCAGGTGTACCTCGCCCGACTTCATAGGCGCCAGCAACTTCAATACGACGAGATTGACCGCAAGGGACAACAAAGCCGTGCCAATCATCCATTGACTCAGCGGTTCGGCACCGTAGATTAAGCGGCGGCCCACCTCGAGGAGAACGAAAATCCCAAGGACGAGCAGGATCCCGCCGCTGAGACTCGCAGCCTTAATCTTGAATAACGCCGAGCGGCCGATGGCGACAAGAGCAATCGCGTAAGCCGTAGCGTCGGCAAGCATATCCAGCGCATCAGCCAACAGCCCAGTCGACTGGGCAATCCAACCGGCCAAGCCCCCAATCACCGCCATCGCGGCGTTCAAACCCAGGGCAACAAGCAGAACGCGTCGCTCCTCGGCGGTTCTCACCTCGCGCACTTTACATCCGCAATCGGTCATCGCATGTCGATCTCAAAACTTGAACTAATATCAAACTCGCATAGGTCAGACCCAACCGCCTCATGACGTTACGACAATCTGATTGTCCATGTCGCTGTGGCTTTGCGTCCGCTGATGATCCCGATTTTTTTCTCTCAGCGTTTTCATGGCGTGAGCATCCGGGCACCCATTCCCATCATGATGAGGTCTTTCGTTAGTGACACAACCCCCATCGGGACTTTAATGGTACCGCCGACGCAGGCGCACCTGATTGTACGCTTGTCAATATAGACGGCTTCGAACACCTAGACTGCACCACCGGCGCCCCGGTGGCAATGAAAAACGCGACCGGCGACGATATCGAGACAAGACTGCTGGATACCATCAGAAACAATCCCGGCCAGGGCCTCTCCGCACGGATACAAGTATCCGTACGGGACGCAATGCAGCCTTTCCCGCCGTCTCGAATAATGGGATCGAACACGATTCTCACTTGCCTATTTCTGGTTCCACGCGCGCAGTGCGGGCTTCCAGTAAGTCGGCTTGCACGATCTTGAGTTCGAGATAGCTATATCGGCCCGCGGCATAGGCGTGCTCGGTTTCGCTAAGGACCGCCTCTATACGCGGTAGGATCTCGTCACTTAGCGTCTCCGCCCGATGCAGGCTGCGCAGCAACTCCTGATACAGTGCGAACAACCGGGTTTCAATTTTCACGCGGGTCGCCGCTTCATCGGCATCGGTCATGGACAGGCGCGTGCTCGCCTCGGCGATCCGTCCCTGGTTGCGATTGTGAGTCGCGAGCGGGATCGTGATGCCCGCGACAAGCGCGAGATCGTTGCCCTGCTCCAACCGGCGAATTCCGCCGGTAAGTTGCCAGTTCGGTTTCGCCTGCGCTTCGGCGAGGCGTACTTCGGCTTCCCGCAAGCGGCGGTCACTGAGGTAGCGCGAGATATTCGGGTTTTGCTCAAACCTCGCGAGCAACTTCGGGTAATCATCCGGGGTAGGCAACTGCCTGACGTTGCCGTTAACGCGATCGAAATCCGGCTGCGTGTCCTCCCATCGTGCGGCGAGATATCGCCGCGCGGTTCGTAATTCGTGATCGATGTCTTCGCGACCCAGTCGTATTCGGGCGAGTTCCGCTTCCGCCCCGCCCAGATCGGCGCTCGGCGTGCGCCCCACTTCGACACGCTTTTTGACCGCTGTCACGGTTTGTTCGGCTAGTCGTACGGCACCGTCGGTAAGCGTTAGTCGTTCCTGCAAGGCCAGGTTCGTGAGGAAAAACCGTGCCGTCTCGGCGGCAGCATCGAGGCGTTGAATGTCGGCCTCAGCCTCGAGCAGCGAGACACCGGTACGCGCGGCGTCCAGCCGGCGTTCGCGTTTACCTCGCTCCAACACCCAGCCGAGATTCAGTGTCGTCTCGGCACTGCCGAAGCCACTCAAACTGTCCGTTCCGAGTACATTTTCAACGAGCACCCCTATTTTTGGATTCGGTCCAAGTCCGGCCTGCAGAACCTGCCCTTCTTGCGCGCGGACTGCGTAGCCAAAAGCGACCAACGCGAGATTTTTCTCCAGCGTTCGCGCCCGCAGTCTTGAATTCAAGCGCTGCCAGTTCATCGTTCGGCCCAGACTGCGCGATACCTGCGCTGCTGCATAACAGCATTCCGCACGCAGTCGCAATGCGACAAAAGAGTGATCGCCTCATCAAGGGATCTCCATGAGCGTTACGGGGAACGCCGAAATTCAGGGCACGCGCGCAGAACCGCATCAACGGCAGAGCGGCGTCGTTTTGAGGTGAGGATCTAAAGAGTGAGCGGCGGCGCGCGCAGCGGGGGACGCCAGCGGCATCGATGGCGCAGACGCAGGTGATATACCGGGGGCCGCCGAACCGCCTCTGGCGTCCAAATAACCGCCAGCAAGAACGACAGAATTAGCAACGGCAACGGCGAAAGTGTCGACCATACGATGCCTGAATCGAACACCAAGATATTAACATCGGCCCGGTGATCGTGGCCATCCGAATCCAGATCGTGCACGTGCGGTCCGTGCAAACCACTTGGCTCACCGTGGGCGTTCGCGTGCATGTGCAATCCGCTCAATTGCACAGACAACATCGCAATGCTCGCGAAGACAACAATAAAAAGAGGTACTAACCGCATCTGGCGAGTGTAGAGAACACTGTGGGGTTTGCCCAGCTCGCGGGTCCTGTGCCTCCAACTCAGAAACGAAAAGTGACAATACCACCGTCATTGGTCACATCATCGCCAGGCTCTGGTCCTTGTGATTGCGAAAAACTTTCGAGACACTTGATCTGGGAATGCCGATCGGGGCTGTTTGCGTGTCGATGGTTCTATCATCAACGGAGTCAGCAGCGTATGTATCACCAGTAGCACCATCTTGACTGTATCAGCAGATCAGTCAGATTAGGAGCGTCGCCCGGCAGTTCGATGCGCTTGAGACCGATCGGAATCAAGCGGACATACCCAGCTTTCCGTAGAGCGGCGACACCCTTGCCGGCGATAGTCAGTGCCGGCAAAACCATAAAGAAGACCGATAACCTTGAAAAACCGCGTGCCGCCAATGCCATGCCGACGACAAATCGACTGTTGCGGTAGTTCGCGATGCTCCCGAATCAGTCGAGGGCGTCGATCGGTTGCGCGACCGCATCGTCCGATCCCATTTTCGCGATACGTCGGCTTTGTGGTCGCATACGGACCGAAAACAGATGGTCAGGTGATCATGTGCTTTCACGTTAGTTCGTATGCGTCAATCGCGGGCGAATTCGTTCCACGGAATACAGTAAACGCGGTGAAGGCCGGTGAATCCTTTGAGTTCAAATATGCCTATGGGTCGAATCCTAATTTCGCGATTTCCTTTGACCTCTTCGCTGATTTCTTCGGAAACGAAAATCCGATTTTTCTGGACAAAGCCTGGATGTTCCTGTGCGTCACCCACGTTCCGCCGCTGCTCTTTCGTCAGCCCTTCGATGCGGAAGGCTTTGTTAATTGAAGCGCCGTGACGCCCGCCATCCTTATCGAGGATCAGTTCACCGAAGTTTATCCCGATCCTCAGCTCGATCCTTTCTTTTTCCGAAGCTGTCTTGTTATGGTCCGCGGCCTGCTGCAAGACTCTAATCGCCGCTGTGATCGCGTCGGCGGCATCGGCGAACGTGATCAAATAGCCGTCGCCGGTACTCTCGAAATAATTCGCTCCCAATTTGTTCGAAAGTTCTCGTACGCACGCCTTCATATTGTTCTTGATGCGCATGGCAAAGACGTCTCCCTGAGTCACGGCCAGTTTTGTGGACCCGCAGAGGTCGACGACCAGAATCGCCTCGTTAACAAACTTCTCTCGGCTCTGCAGAAGCCCCCCGAGACGAAAATCCCGGCGCCGGATCAACCACGCAACAAGAACCGCAAATCCCACCGCGACGAGTACCAAAAAGGCCGTTTCCTGATAAAAAGGGACCTCGTTGACGGTGATATGATCCTGCATCATTTCGTGCATCTGATCCGCGCTCCATCCCCCCGTCCACCGGTCGTTCTGCTCGGCCATTATGTACCCCGCCCGCCGTAACCGATTAGCGTCCAGGCTCCGCGTTGACGGCTTCTCGGCCAAACACGGATTTCCGGCGGTTGGCGTGGAATAAAAACGACATGCCGCAAAAATATGTCCCCCCTTACGAGTCGTCGCGCGGCGACCTGCATGTCCTGTTCCATTGTCGAGAACGCAAAATCAAAAGCGGGTACAAAATGAATAATACCTGCTATTTTAAATGTTGGAGGCTGGTAAAAGGCGTCGATGTTGGCCGCTTGTGGACAAAGGGGTGCACCCCGACCGATCTGAAGAACCGCGTGTCCCTTCATGCCCTTTCATCAAAGCTCATGACTTCCGTTCGGGAAAGCCTGATCTATCCACGCGGACGCCAAAATATCGGTGAAATTGTTGACGGAGGGTTCATCGATTATCGAGGGCGATATTCTGCGGCGGTATTAACCAGCTTTTGCTACTGTCTATCTCGATCGCCTTCGGCGCATGTTTACGAAGGACATCACCTGGCGTCGTGTACGCCGAGTCGCCCCATTCCCAGGCCTCCTCGCCAAGCAGCAGAAGCGGTTCTCCGCGATGCTCGAGTCGGGTGATCGCATTATGGATGATTCTATGAATAAATCAGAGGTTCCGTAGCACAGAGTTTCGCCAGGCTGCTCTTGGAAGCGGACGACGGAAGCGAGCGTGACACACACCGGCAATTTCCTGAGACGGTTCGATTTGGGTCAAGCCGCGTCGGCCCGCTTGCCGGGCAGACCGAACCACAGATAGAGCGCCAGTAGTAACAGCCCGAACTGCAGCAGCAGACCAGGCAGATTAGGATAGATGCCCAGCAATTCGACGCGCGGGATACCGATTGGAATCAAGGGGACATAGCCAGCTTCCTGAAGAGTGGCGACACCTTTGCCGGCGAAAATCAGCGCCAGCACAAACATGAGAATACCAGTGATGTTGAAAAACTGGCGCAACGGCAGACGCGCACTGTAACGCATAACCCACCAGGCCAACACGGCCAAGACGACGACACCTGTCCCAAATCCGGCGAATGCCATAGATCTGCCGGCGGGATCAGCCTGTACCCAGAGCGCCTGGTAAAACAGGATCGTCTCGAAGGCTTCACGATAAACTGCAATGAAAGACAATCCGGCAAAACCCCACAACGTACCAGTACCCAACGCGCGCTTGACGTTGTCTTCAATGAACTGCTTCCACTGTGCGACGCTGGTCTTATCGTGCAACCAGAAACCGACATAGAACAGCACTGCTGTCGCCGTTAATGCCGCCAGACCCTCGGTGACTTCCCGGCGCACGCCACTGATCTCGATAACCGACACCGATGCCCACCACGTGAGTAATCCGGCGACCACTGCACCGATCCAGCCATAATGCAGGTATCGCAGATTGTTCCGGTGTCCCGTTTTAATCAGAAAGGCGGCCAACGCCGCGACTATCAGTAAGGCTTCCAGACCTTCGCGCAACAGAATAAAAAATGCTGCGGTGAAGGCGGCAACACCCGATAACCCGCGCCTGTCCAGAAGGTCCCCGGCGAGATCCAGTTGGTGCTTTATCGCCACGACATCCGCTTCCAATTCGGCAAGCGGTGCATCCTCGCGGATCAACATGCGCAAGCCAGTCATGGACTGTTCGATCTCTGCGCGCAGCCGCGGATCGACGGCGGTAACTCCCTGTTCAACCAGTTCAAAGCCCTCCAGATACGCCTCGATAGCCAACTGATAGGCAAGTTTGCGATCACCACTGCGGTAGGCTTCCAGCACATCGTCGAGGCGGAGCCGCGAAAACGTCAGGGGCGAGTGCTGCGTGAACAGGATCTCCGGATGGACGCGCAGCCAGGCCATTAGATGGCCGCCCGCCTCGCCATAATCGCTGACAGCTTCAGCCGGTGTCGTGATAGTCAGCTTTTGCACATCGAGCAGTGACTTCAACGCCGGGGCGGCGACCAACCGTTCACTATCCACGTCCTGCGCCGTTTGTTCGGCAGCAAAATGCCCGACATAGAAGGCCAGCGCCCAGCGTTCGCCGGCGGACAGGTCATGATAGGACCGCATAGCCGTGTCAGGCACACCCTGCGTAATGGTGTTATACAGCCCGTACAGCGTGCGCTGCGAATAACGCTCGTGATCCCGAAAGTTTACCGGCGGCGGGTCCATACGGGCGGCCAGCGGTCCCGAGCCATCACCCGCTTTGCCGTGACAACTGGCGCACTGCTCCATATAAAGGAGCGCGGCATGCTTCAGGTCGGGAGGTTCGCGCGGTATTGCGGTCACCTGGTAACCGTTAATCACAGCCAGCCGCATGCGCGTTGTCACAGTAGTGATCTTTTGCGGCGGCCCCTTGCCGTCAATTTGTTCGGCCAGCTTGTCTGCCTGCTCCTGTAAAAGGGCACGCGTGTCGCCCTTCGGCAATCCCGCCACCATTTGTTGTATGCCGGCGGAAAAATCGAGCATCTCCTCGTATTCATTCGAGTTGATCACCCGGCCATCATCAACGGCTTCGGCGTAGTCGACACCAACGTAATCGATCAACTGCAGGAGCTGCTGCAGCTCGCCGGCATGCGCCGGCCCAGCGCCAAGAAGCAGAAGAGAAAGGGGCAGGTAGCGGTACATGGTGTAATCGGGCAACAAATAAGGAATTATAAATGATAATGATTCTCATTCATATCCTGAGGAGCCTGATGCTAATCAAGGGCAACGGATTCGATTTGAAGTTGCTAAACGTGGGCACGCGTCCGGCCGTCATATTCGCGTCAGGCAAGTCATTCGGCCGAGGCCTTGATGTCATGTTCGTTACCTTGCAGATTTCGAGTGAGGTGCCTGCCCGATTCGGGTGTCAAACGGGATAAACGGCGGCAATATCGATAACATAGACCCAGCCACCGGTCTTCTGGCCGGTGCGCCCGTGTTCCCGGATGATCCGCACAGCCTCGTCGGCTTGCACGTCTTCACACACCAACTCCAGTTTGACTTCGTTAATCACCTGCTGGCCCAGTTCGAGCGAAAAGGTCTCCTCCTGTTTGTCGAGCGCTTGCAGCGTGCCCGTTACGTCGACAACGGACAGGTTGCAGACGCCGTCGCTGTAGCCAGCATTGCGTAAGGCATGAACAACGTCCGCTACGCGGTTACGATGAAGAAAGGCCTTGATTTCTTTCATACCTGATTCTCCTTTCCGGACTCGATCCACTCATAAATGACCGGCAACAGAATGAGTGTCAGCAGCGTCGATGTGATCAACCCGCCGACGACCACCGTCGCCAGCGGCCGCTGGGTCTCTGCACCGACACCGCTCGACAACAGCATGGGAATGAGGCCGAGTATCGCCACGCTGGCTGTCATCATTACGGGCCGCAATCGCAACTCAGCCCCTCGGCGTACCGCCTCCGCGACAGTGAGCCCCTTTTCACGTAATTCGTTGATGAAGCTCACCAGCACGATGCCATTTAACATAGCCACGCCAAACACAGCAACGAACCCGATCGCCGACGGCACGGACAGGTACTGCCCGCTGAAATACAGCGATGCGACACCGCCAATGGTCGCGAACGGTACGTTAGCAATGATCAGGGTCGCGTACTTCACTGAATTGAAGGCCGTGTATAACAGCACGAAGATGAAAAAAATTGTCATTGGCACGATGATCGAAAGCCGCTTGAGCGCCCGCTGCTGATTTTCGAAAGCCCCGCCCCATTCGATCCAATATCCGGGTGGCAGTTCAACCTGTTGCGCAATCGCGGCTTCAGCGTCCTTGACGAAGCCATCCACGTCCCGCCCACGCACATCCATCTGGATCACGGCATAACGCTGGAGCTGCTCCCGGCGCACGAATGAATAACCCTCGGCGACAGAGACATCGGCGACACGCGACAAGGGCACGATGGCGCCGCCGGCCGCTTGCAGCGGGATAGCCTTGATCGCTTCCACATCGGCCTTGGCCGGATCCTGCAGCCTCGCCGTGATGTCGAACCGCTTGACACCGTCGATCAGCGTGGAGACCGGCTCGTTGCCAATGCCGGTGCGCACCACGGTGAGCACGTCGTCGGCATTCAGGCCGTAACGAGCCAGCTGGGTGCGATTGACCTGGATGCGGATTTGCGGCTTGCCGATATTGGCCTCTAAGGAAAGATCCGCCACACCCCGCACCGCGCCGATGGCGTTCTTAATCTCCTGACTGAGGCGATCCAGCTCACCAAGATCTTCGCCATAGAGCTTGGCCGCCAGGGTCGCACGCACGCCCGAGATCAGCTCTTCCACGCGCATTTGGATCGGCTGCGTAAACGCGATCACCGCCGTGGGCACCGCTACCTCCAGTTCCTCGCGCATGGCGTCTGCCAGCGCTTCGATACTTCGCCCCGAGGTCCACTCATCGTGCGGTTTCAGCTCGGTAAATATCTCCATGTAATTGACGTCCGCCGTCTCGCCCTTCTCGGCACGACCGATCATCGCCAACGTGGTGTTGACCTCCGGGAATTTGGCCAATGTCGTGGATACCTCCTTTGAGATGACGATGGACTGCTCCAGCGAGGTCGACGGAACGGAGGTGATGCGCCACATGATAGAGCCTTCCTGCAACTGTGGCATGAACTCCTTGCCGAGGAGCGGGAACAGGGCGAGGCTCGCGACCAGCAAACCACTGGCGGCCGCTACCACTTTCTTTTTGTTCACCAGCGACCAGGAGAGTAACGGTAGGTAAGCGCCCTTGATCAAACGGACCAGCAGTGTGTCCCGCTCCGCCTTTGGCTTGAGGATTAGCGCCGCCAGCACTGGGATCAACGTCAGGGTCAGCAGCAGCGATCCCGCCATGGCAAAGCTGATATTGAAGGCCATCGGCTTGAACAGCTTGCCCTCCAGCCCTTGCAGGCTGAAGAGCGGTAGGAACACGACGATGATGATCAGGATAGCGAAGGCGATCGGGTTGGCCACTTCCCGCGCCGCGGTGAGCACCGCGGTGGTACGGTTGACGTTCTCGCCCCTTTCCCGCCATTCAGCCATGATGCGGAACGCGTTTTCGGTCATCACCACGGCGCCATCCACCATCATTCCGATGCCGATGGCCAGGCCCGCTAACGACATGAGATTGGCCGACAGGCCCATCTCGCCCATGAAGATGAAGGCGATCAGCATGGCCAATGGCAGCGCAGTGATCACCACCAATGCCGAGCGCAGCTCGCCGAGAAACAGGAAAAGCACGATGGCCACCAGAATGGAACCCTCGATCAGAGCGCGTTCGGCAGTACCCACTGCCTTTTCCACCAACTCGGTGCGGTCGTAGATCGGGCGTAGCGTGACGCCGTCGGGCAAGACCGATTCGACTGTCGCCAATTTCGCCTTGACGGTATCGACCACGTTCTTGGCGTTCTCGCCGATCCGTGCCAGGGCCATGCCGAGCACCACTTCTTTTCCATCGCGGGTCACCGCACCCGTACGCAGTGCTGGCGCCTGAAGTATGTTGGCGATGTCGCGCAGGTAGACCGGCGTGCCATCGGCGACCTTTAACACAATCTGCCCAATATCCTGTTCACTTTTGACCAAACCCAGACCGCGCACCAGATACTGCTCCGGCCCGAGATTGATGTATTGCCCGCCGACCTGGCGATTATTGGCCTCGATGGACGCCATGACTTCACGGTACGAAAGGCGGTATTTGAGTAGCTTGTTCGGATCGATCTGGACTTGGTATTGACGTTCCTGGCCGCCCCAGGACATAACGTCGTCCACACCAGGCGCCGTACGGATGATCAGGCGCACGCTCCAATCCTGCCAGGTCCGCAGGTCCATATCGGAAGGGTGGGTCAGCCGGGCGTCGGCGCGCTCTAGGGTGTACCAGAACACCTGTCCCAATCCCGAGGTGTTGGGCCCCATTTCCGGGGTACCGTAGCCTTCCGGGATGCGGTCTGCGACCTCCTGCAGGCGCTCCATCACCAGGCGGCGGGCGAAATAAATATCCATGTCGTCTTCGAAGTAAACGGAGACGTAGGACAGCCCGAATAGCGATACCGAACGGATCTCCTGTACGGCCGGTAGGCCCGCCATGCCCGATTCGACGGGAAACGTGAGCAATTGCTCCACATCCTCCGCGGCCAGCCCGGGCGACTCGGTATAGATATTGACCTGCACTGGCGTGACGTCCGGGAAGGCGTCGATTGGCAAGTTAGTTACCGCACGCCAACCACCGGCCGACACCACCACGAATACGACCAGGACCAAGAATTTATAGCGCAGCGATAACTCTACCAGCTTTTCCAACATGTTCGCTGCGCCTCAATCCACGTCGCCGATTTGGGATTTCAGCGCCAGCGACTTGATCGTGAAGGCACCTTCGACGGCAACCTGTTCTCCCTCTGCCAGTCCCGTTGTGATTTCGGTCCAGCCGCTGCGAGTGACGCCGATCTGTAACGCCTGCGGCTTGAAATCGTCGCCGTGGAGTTTGAAAACCACGGGACCGCCCTGTAGCAATAACACCGCCTCGCTCGGCACCGCCAGCACCGGTCGGCTCTTTCCAGTATCGATGGCAACGTCGACGAATTGCCCCGGGTGTAAGCCTTCGTCGGGATTTTGCACCTCGATCCGGACCAACAGCGTCCGTGAGAACTCGTCCAGGTGGTGGTGAAATTGAATGACTTTACCGCTGAACCCGCGCGCTCCATCGATGCTGACTCGTACGGGGTTCCCGAGTTGCACCGCCCCCGCTACCGTCGGATCGAGTTTGGCCTCGACCCAGAGTGTCGATTCGTCGGTCAGCCGTACCAGGACACGGCCCGGCTCGATCAGCTCACCGAGCGCGAAATCATCATCGTGCACGAGACCATCCTGTGGCGCGAGCAACACGAATTCGCCCGTAGCCTTCGATGCGTCACGTTGCGCGAGCAGATCTTGCACTCGCCCCTCGGTCATACCATAGGCAAGCAACCTGGCGTGCGCCTGCTGATGCGTGATCTGCGCATCGACAAAGCGTGTCTCGGAGACTACGTCACGGCCAAGTTTTCGCACGCGCGACCACTCCCGGTCGGCCATAATCAACGCACCCTGGGCTTCCGCCATGGCTACGCTGGATAGCGTTACTATCGGATCGCCCTTTTTCACCAACTGGCCCATCTGCACGTGGCGGGCTACCACTTGGGCGGCGATACGGGGTGTCACCTGGGCCGTACGGTACAGGTTGACCTCGACCTCGCCTGGCGCAGTGACCTCGACCGGTAAGCTGCGCATCTCCGCGGGTGCGACCTTGATCCCCAGTGCTGCCCGCCGTTGTGCGTCCAGGGTCAGCGGGTCTTGCTCATGCGCCTCGTCATCTTCGGTTTCACCATCAGCGGCGTGCATCGGCGCAACCAGTACGAGCCCCGCCAGCAGTATCGAACTCAATGTCTTCATTCGCCGTGTTTCTCCAGCAGATAGTCAGAGGGATCCGGTCAGCCACGGCTCGAACTGGCCGCTCGCCGCCAGCCAGTCGAACCAGCTACCCCACAGCCGGTCACGGAGCTCGAGGGCGCTGCCCTGGGTCTCCAGGTTCTGATTGAGCTGCAGCAGGTAGTCCGTGGTGCTGAGTTCGCCGGCCTGCCAGAGGCGTTCCAGCAGGCCCAATTGACTGCGCAGGCTTGGTTGGCCGCTGCTTTCCCAGACGGCCCAGGCGTTAAGCGCCATCTGGTAGCGCTGGGCGGTGGACAGCAGGCGCGCCTGCGATCGACGATAGACGTCCTGCCGGGCTTGTTCCGTTTCAATGAGTGCCGCATTCGCGGCTTCTGTTTCAGCGTGAAAGTTGTTGCGGACGAACAAAGGAATGGACAGCGTCAACCCGACAAGTCGGTCCGAACCCTCCCGTCCTCCGCGCAGGCCGAGCATCGGATCGGGACGCTGCTCGCGCTGGCGCAGCGTGACCGTTGATTGTGCCGCCACAATGCGGGCCCGTAGGGCCCGCACCTCCGGTAACGCTTCAAGGAGAGCGTCCGCATCGAAGGACACCAACTCCGGTAAGCGCTCGGGGAGCGGTGGCCATTCACGACGCAGCTTACCAGTGACAGCAACTAGGGCCTCCTCGGCAACGGTTCGTTCGCTGCTCGCCTGCGCCTGCTGTAACAGCGATCGGGTGCGTGCAAGCCGCGCGAGGTCCAGCTCGACCTGATTGAGATCGCCCGCCTGACGTCGCTTTTCCGCGAGGGTGAGAAACCGTTGCATCACCTCCGCGCGCTCCCGGGCCAGCTGTTCGAGCGCGTCGGTACTGTGGTAGCGACCGAGTGCCGAGAGCAACTCCCCGATCAGCGATTGCCGCGTGGCGTCGAACTCGGCATCTGCGGCCTGCGCCTCGAATGCCGCGGCCCCCTCACGCGCTCCACGTTTGTCCGTCCAGTCGATGGTCTGCGTAATGCCGAGACTCGCCGTGTCGGCCTCGGCGGTCTCGACATCGAGTTTCAACGCCGGGTTGTACAATGGCCGACGTGCGGCCCTGGTGCGGGCCTGCGCAGCATCGAATGCCGAGCGGGCCGCGAGTAACCTGGGATTGCTCTCCATCACGGTACGTACGAACGCAGGGAGCGCGGGGGGCATGCGCCGCTCGCCGGGCGAGGACGCAGCGGTTATTCCCTTCGTGTCCGCCGCGTGCGCAACGTTCACCAGCAGGCTGGCGAAAAGCGCCGAACCGCAAAACGTTAGTAGTCGCATCGAATCGATCCGTACGCGTTTCTTTTTTGCACTTTTGAACAATGCTCTAACGTTCTCTTATATCTTCAAGTCGTTGCAGGAACTCCTCTCGCTCGATTTCGCCACGCGCATAGCGCTCGCGGAGGATCTCGTTCGGCGTTTTCGCGACCGCTGGCGAACGGCCCTGGCCAGAGCCAGAGATCCCCGGCCTTGCTACACCCGTCTCCGCTTCGGGGTCCAACGCGTGCTTCTCGAGATAGGCGGTGAGCACACGTAACTCCTCCTCCGTCGGGGCCGCGATTTGCATCGGGCTGTCGGATTTGCTCATCCATTGCATACGCGTGTTCATGCGCGCCACTGTCGCCGGCCAGCCGGATGCGCTGTGCTGCTTGGGACTGGGTAAGTCGTGGCACTGGGTGCAATATTGCGCGAGGAGCCGCGCGCCTTCGGCCCCCGGCTCCGGCAATTGCGCCGGCCCGAGCGCACCCGGCATAGCGCCGCTCATCATTCCGCCGCAGCGCCCTTCCCAGCGTCCACCCCAGTTGCCGCACATGCCTTGCGCAAGTTTTCGATCGCTACTGGCGGGGCGTTCGATTTCCCGAATCTGAAATGGGTTGTCATCGACCGCCGTGACTGGTGTCGTGGCAAGTGAAGCGACCAGTGCGGTTGCCGTTCGGCGAGGAAAAATGTGATTACGTTTTTTCATGAGTACTTACCTCCAGAAAGCGCGCAGTCGTATTGACCGTCGCTTGTCCGATTAATAGTTCAGCGTTTAGCGAGCGCCGGTAATGGCGCGCTTTTCTGTTGTCATGCACGCAGCGATCAGACGGCCAATAGTGAATCAGGAGTCAATCCGATCAGATAAAGGTTTAGCCAACCGGCCGAAGGAAGCCGACCCGTTAGTAAAAATGCGCACGACGAAGCGTGCGCGGATAGCGCGGAATCAGACGATCGGGGGACGGAACGGTGGAGGTACTGCTAACCAGGCGTGGGAAAGGGTGTATAAACCATCGTGGACGGCCGCTGTCGTGCAGCCATCGGAAACGCCGGTTTCCAAAACTGCGGCAGGACTAACCCAGGCATGGCACCAATGATCACAGTCGAGGTCGGCGTTCGGGGGAACGATGGGATGTTGCGCTCCAGATTGCAGAGACGAGCCGCCGCCGGGCTCAGTGAACGCACATGCATCGACGGCCCACGCAACGTTCAGCGTAAGGAGCGAGATGACGAGCAATCTTGCGATGAAGCGGATCATAGACAGGTCTATCGTGTCCCTTTTTTTACATATTTGCAAACCGGCATCGAGTTACTGTTCAACGTGACGCCGTGTCCCTCAACCTACACTCGGTCAATCCCGTAGCGGTGTCGCAGACGACACCTGCGAGTCCTATCCACTGGTTATCGATGCGGTTTTCTTATTCACGCACCAGGCCTTCAACATTCGCAGGCCGCTGGCGATGACGACGAACTCGCTCACCTCGTGGGCGAGCTCAACGAGCGGCAGTGAAAGCATTCCGCCAGTCGTCATTCCTCGAGAATCCGGCGCTTCTCCTCGAACTCCTCTTTTTCGATCTCACCACGCGCGAAGCGATCCTTGAGAATATCGATGGCGTCCTTCCGTGCGGGCGCCGAAGGCGTCGGCGAACCTCCCTGCGCGGTTCCCCCTAACCACCGGACGATGAGAACGACGACTGCAACTGCCAGCGCAAGAAAGAAGAGCATCATCAGCGGACCGAAGAACCACCCGTGCCAACCGTTACCCCACATCATATGACGCCCGTAGTAGGGATCGGCTTGCTGAGCCCAGATGAGCGAACTGTACCCATATGCTGCCACGGAGGCAGCACTCACAACTGCGTATTTTTTCATTTCCTTTTCTCCTTAATGTGTCGCGCTAGCCGCCGGTGCTCGTTTCTGGCTTGAGGAAGTTCGCCGTAAAGATCACCCAACCGCCTTCGATCGTTTGGAGTTCAAATCCCGCGCGCTTCGACTGGTAATGCGGGTCGGGGAAAATTTCCGTGATCGAGAGGAGGCCGCCCGGTTTGAGTGCCGCGAAGCTTTGGCGAAGTGCTGCTTCACGGTCTGGTATTTCGTCCAGTGTTGTGCAAAGAAACACTACGTCAAAAGCCTCCGAGGCAACGCCGGTTTGGCTCGCATCGCCAACAATACCGGTGACATTGCTTAACCCGAGTTTTGCGGCCCGTACTCGCAGTCGCTCGATCATCCCAGGCTGAATCTCCAGTCCAACGGCTTCACCATCAGGCAGGATGCGGCGCGCCACAGGGATCAAAAGGCGCCCCGGACCCGGCCCGACCTCCAAAACGCGTTGGCCCGGATGGAATCCGATGCGGTCCAAAGTGGCCTCGGTCCTCATCAACCTATCCATCAGCGTGGATTCCAGCGATGATGCAAACAGTGTTGGACACGGCAGCGAATAACATCGGCTTAACCAGCGCCAAGCAAAGTTGGCAGTCACCCATGCCGCCAAAATGAGGCCGGTGATCCATAGAAATGTCAAACTGTAGACCTCCAACACAGTTGCCTGAAAGCGACGGAAGCGTTGGTCATTAGAGCGTCGGCCCGCTACCTGCCTTTCTGCTCCTTGCGCGTAATCTCGCCCGTCTTGGCGTTGACATGGAGTTCGAACTTTTTGCCATCGGCGTCAGTGGCGATAACCCAATACTGATCCCGTTCGCGTTCGATTTTGGAGACTTCCGGATAGCCCTGCTCCTTCAGTTTCGCGATCACTTCGTCCTTCGAGAGGTCTGCCTTGTCCCCCTTGTCTTTCTTGATAACCTCGCCCGTCTTCGCATCGACGTAAATTTCGACTTCTTTGCCTGTTGGGTCGCGGGCCTCTACGCAAAATCGGCCATTTTTTTCTCGCTCGATCTCGGAAATATCCGAGTATCCTTGCTCCTTCACCTTCGCGATGGCCTGCTCGATTGAGAGTTCGGTCTTTTCGGCGGCTGGTTTTTCCGCTAGCGTCTGGTCCGCTTGCGCGATCATCGTCGCGGGCGGATTTACTTCGATGTCGCCTCGTTCGTTTAAGGTCGCTGCGTTACTGGAGACGGACACAGAGAGCGCAGCGGTAGCAACAAGGAAGGGTAGGGTTTTGGTTGAACCCTGAAGTGTGATGGTCATAGTGTTTCTCCAGTTGGGTTAATAGGCACATTTTTGAGCAGGGACCCCAGCCTTCGAGATTCACGTGTAACGAGTCTCGCGCGCCCGGGCAACGCGTTGCCCTCGATCGCGGCGCGACCAGCGGTCGCGCCCGACGGGTCGAGAAACCGAATCCGTACGCGCTCCTCGCCGCTTGCCTCGAAGGTCCGCGGGTTGTCCGGTAGCCGCCCGCCGATGAGTAAACCCTGATAGGGCGGCACCTGGCGCTCCATATCCATCCAGTCGCCCATAATGCGACGTCCCGATCATTCGTCTTGTTCCATTCGATCATGTCGAGTAACCACACGCGATCAAACCAATATCGGAATCGCGTACGGCGCCTGCGAGTTTGATCCACTGTTCATCGATGCGGTTTTTTATTCACGCACTAGCAGTCTGTCGGACTTAGGAACAATCTGCTGCGCCGGTCGGACAGCGGCGCAAAAACGCGCGATTTTTCTTCACGTAGCACCACTATGCTCCTCAAAATCGCTCCTTTTTGCACTCGCTCTCCCACCTTGCTCGCTACGACTGCCTAAGTCCGACAGACTGCTAGGCCTTCAACATTCGCAGGCCGCTGGCGATGACGACGAACTCGCTCACCTCGTGGGCGAACACAGCGATCGGCAGCGAAAACATTCCGCTGACCGCGCCGATGACGAGACTGCCAATCACGATCACCGACATACTCACGTTCTGGCGGATCACACCCCAGTTGCGGCGGCTGAAACGAATCAAGTACGGCAACCTCGAGAGGTCGTCGGCCATCAGCGCCACGTCCGCCGTTTCCAGCGCGACATCAGTGCCCGCGGCACCCATGGCGATGCCCACATGGGCTGCGGCCAAGGCGGGGGCGTCGTTAACGCCGTCGCCCACCATGGCCACACGGCCATATTGTTGGTCGAGCTCCTCCACTTTGCGCGTCTTGTCTTCGGGTTTGAGCTCGGCAAATACCTCGTCGATGCCGGCAAGCGCGGCCACGGCGCGCGCCGTGCGCAGGTTATCGCCCGTCAACATGATGACTTTTTGGATCCCCGCCTGCTTTAGTTCGGCGATGGCGTCCTTTGCCTCAGGCCGCAACGGGTCGGCGATCGCGATCAGGCCAAGCGCTTCCCGCTCACTGCCTACCGCGACGACCGTATTGCCGGCCGCTTGCATGGACTCGATACGCGTCTCGACTTCCGTCAATCCGATCTGCTGTTCCGCGAATAGACTCGGACTGCCGATAATAAAACGTCGACCCTCCACCACACCGGTGGCTCCTGCGCCGGTGACTGACCGAAAGTCTCCCGCGGGTATGCACTCGACGCCATCTTCCGTGGCGCGATTTAGAATTGCCCGCGCCAGCGGGTGCTGAGACCGAACCTCGAGTGCAGCCGCGATCGCCAGTACGTCGGATACCGTACGACCGTTCAACGGGACGACTGCGGTTACCACCGGCTGCCCCAAGGTCAGCGTGCCGGTCTTGTCCAGAGCGACGACGCGGATCCGGGATAGGTTTTCCAAGTGTACGCCGCCCTTGATCAGAATACCGTTGCGGCCGGCCGTACCGATGGCGGCCACCAACGTAATGGGAATAGATATCACCAGAGCGCAGGGCGCGGCGGCGACTATAAATACCGTCGCGCGGGCAAGCCATTCCTCCCAACCGAGCCCCATCAAGCCGGGAATAATCGCAAGCAAGATACCAATGCCGAGCACCGCCGGGCTGTAACGCTTGCCGAAACGCTCGATGAAGCGCTCGCTGCGGCCTTTGCTGGCCTGAGCTTCTTCTACCAACTGAATGATGCGCGCCAGTGTATTGTCCTCGCTGGTCTTCGTGGCCCGCACAACGAGGGCGCCCTCGCCGTTAAGCGTTGCGGCGAAAACGGTGTCGCCGACGGTTTTATCAACCGGCACTGACTCGCCGGTCACTGGCGCCTGGTCGAGACTGGTGCGCCCATCGATAATTTCACCGTCGGTGGCCACTGCCTCCCCGGGATGGACGATGAACCGATCACCGACGCGGAGTTCTTCCACGGGGATACGCACCTCTTTTCCATCGCGCATGACTAGAGCGGCCTTGGGGGCCAGGTCCATGAGCGCGCGAATGGCGTTGCGGGTACGCTCTTCCGTGTAGCCCTCGGCCGCCTCGGAGATGGAATACAGGAATACCAGCATGGCGGCCTCCGCCCACTGGCCCATGAGTCCGGCGACGATAGCCGCAGTGCTCATCAGCAGCTCAATGCCGATCTCCCGTTCCTTGACCAGCTCCTCGAACGCCTCCCGGCCGAAATACCAGCCGCCGATAATGACCGCTAAGACATACAGACCGGTCTCCAGCGGCGCCGCCAGCCCGAACCTGCCGCCCACGAAACCGATCGCCAGGAGCAAACCCGAGATCGCCGAGGTCACTACCTGCGGATTGCGCCAGGGTGGCGGCATCGCCTGCCCGGTCCCAGCGGTCGCACAGCTCGGGCAGCTCATTATCTTGCGCCGGATTTCAGATCGTCCGACAAGATCCCGATCCGACAACGCCCATCGACACGCAAGCACATACGCTGCTCGAAATGCGCACGATCGGCTGCGTAGACCTGGTCCGGATCCGGCAGGTCGCGGACGGTCTCAAACAACTTTTCGAGATAGGACTCTGTGCGCGCCAGTCGATGGTAAACCCAGCGCCCGTCTTTGTACGAAGACAGCAAACCTGCTTGTCGCAGGATTTTCAGATGCCGGGAAAGCTTGTACGCCGGCTCCGACAGGCTATCGACCAGTTCGCACAAGCAAGCCTCCTCGTCAGTTGTCGCGAGCAGATATACGATTCGCAACCGGGTTTCGTCGGCGAGCGCTTGAAAGATATCGCTAGATTGAATAGTAATTAGCTGCATATTTGCACAATAATACAATTATTTTACTTACACAATAGAGCCCTGTAGGAGTAAACATGCACGGTGTGCGTCCTATGAACTCGATCGCGTTGAACCGTTTGTCGCCAATTGGCGCAATAGCGGAATCGCAATACATCCGGACACCGTCGTCCGGCGACACCGGGGTGGGTACCGTTGAAATTGGGCTTGGAAAACTCGCGAAGGTGACCGTCCCGCCGCCATCGATCCCGACCTCAGGTTTCACGAAATGGGCGTACGCAACCTTTGCAGACAAAATCTTAGTTTCTGCCGCTTTTGGTGACGCAAACAAAACTCGACTGTTCCCGGTCGTTTGACGCCGTGGGTCAAGATTATTTACTTTCACCGACAGCGGTCGATCGTCGGCACCGTTGTGTCGTATACGGTCGACATATCAAGATCCGCGCGTCGTCAGAGTCTAATGTTCGCCCGAGCCGATTCGGTAACGGGCGGGTACATGAACCACACGTTGCGGGAATAGGAGGAATTTTTTTATGGCGACCACGGACGCCGATTCTTTCGAACAATTCGACCGCCTTTGCAAACCGTTGCACGACGACTACGCGATCGTTCGCCGTCATATGTCAGTTTTGATCGGAGAACTCGATCAGATCTTTCATCGGGCATCGAAGCGCCTCTCCTGCCTCGCCCAACAATGCAGCGCCGAAGAGGCAAGACTGATTTGTGAACAACCGATCCGACAAATGGAGGCGCTGGCTGACCGATTGAATGCGGCCAACGCGGCGGTCGAGGCTCATGCCGCGAAATGTCGAGCCACGGCGGAACTCTTTTGCCAATGGCGCGACCACATACAAGCGCAGCTCGCGGAGGCGGAACGACTGGGCGAATTATCTGCGGAAGATCGCGGCATTTCCAGGCGGTTCAGGGTGTCATTTAGCACACGTGATGCGACGTGGGCCTATTTTGCCGCGCTGCCGGCACTGTCCTTGTTTCACGTCATTGGGAAATTCGTCGACTTGTTGTCATCACTTGCCGAGCGACCGGCCACGCCTCGTCCCCCGGTCATTACGGGCGTCAGTGCCCTGCTCGCCGCGAATGCCGATGCCGTGGTCGATCAGGCGACGTATAATTTTGGGTCCGCGCTACTGGCTGCAACGAACGCAACATTTTGTCAGGACACCTTCGTTCAGCGCGACCGGAAAACCCTATCTCAAGAATCGTTCCAGAAAGTGTGCGAATTCAAGTGCGCACTCGAACGCCTTGAATCTCAGGTTTTCCTGGTCGAAGCGGTTGTCACGATTGCTGAAGCCGGGGTCGCTCATGCAATTGATGACACAAACACGATTGCCAAGCTCGCCACGGCGCGATTCCGCACACTTTTAGAATTGAACAGCCCGCAATTTTTCTGACAGCGGAGCGTTCGGGATACATCCAGGTGACACTGTCGAAGACCTGCGTGGTGAACTATAATATTTTTGATCATGGCATCGGATAGACAGCAAAATAGAAACGCCTCCAGGCTGCCAGGTCCACAACAGGCGACCGCTCGAACGCCGCGGCATTATTTCGGGGTCGCGTTGCGGCTATTCTGGAGTGCGGCCCGCATCGCTGTTCGCTTTCTCGCCAGAATCACTTGCTTCCTTGCGGCGAGCGCCCGGACAACGCCCGCCAGCGATGTGCTCAATAGTTCGATTAGAGGCGGCGTCCTGAACTACCGAACCGGGAAGCTCGACGACGGCACCGATCCGTACGGTTGGTACGAGCGTGACTAACGGCGGGCGCCTGCTCCCTTCGTGACCATCCCCTTGCCGATCGCGCCTCCCTGGCGACCGGCGTCCATGGCTGGACCTTTGAGCGGGCTAGTGGCCGCATCGATCGAACGACCTACTTTCACTCCTGCCCACATCATCATTCCACTCCACAGCAGCGGCAGCCCCAGATAAAGGCTGGTCGTGATCATATTGAGTAGCATGCGCTTCCCATCATGCTCGCCTGGATTCGCGAAAATCTGCAGAAAGAGATTCACATCCGGGTACATCGATTGAATCAGGTTCTGATCGACCCACAGCGTCAGGTACCAGAGAACACTCCAGAATTTAACGGTGAAGATGGCCATGGCGCCGGTGACCATCATCGATACGGAATATCGGGAGAGCACCACGACCATCGGCAGGAGGGCGTAGATACCGAGCAGCAAAAGCGCCTTCACCATCGGCAACCCGGCAAGGACTGCGGTCATTGTGACCGAGAAGAGCGCTGATGCGACCAACGTCCCGCCGACCGCCAGCCCCGCTTTCAGCGTATTTTCTGCCGTGTTTATTAAGCCCGTCGTTCCCGCATTGCGCGACATGAGATCGTTGTTCGACCAGGATGGCGGTGAATTCGCGAGAATGGTTTTGGCGACGGCATCGGATTGTTGTTCGCTCGCTAGCGCCGGAGCGACTGCGACTACGAGGCTCGAAAAGCCTGCGGCGGTCGCATTGGCTTCGTTGACCAGCCTTTTCCTTAAACCGTTGGTGCTCTCTTCCCACCATTCTTTGCAGTAGGGTTTACCCCAGGTCGGAGGCGATCCGATTTCGTATTCCGTGTCGCGGGCCGCGTTGTAACGCCAACCCGGCACCGGATTTGTCGGCCGCAGGGTGTCATAATAACCCGACGTCGTGCGATAGACGTGCGAGCCGACCCAGTCCGGGTCGTCGCTGCCGTACGTTGTGATGGCGGCATTTACGGCTACCGAAGTAGGACGCTCCGCCTGGTATTTCGACCGCGCTGGAATGTAACAGTCGCTGAAGAAATCGCTGACCTCCTGGCGTAATCGTGGATCCGCGATCGTGGCTAACCGCGCCTGTTGCTCGTAAGTGCGCATATCCGAAGCGGACGGCAACCCTTCGATCACGGCGTGATTGAATCCGGCACTCATCGACAGTACGGCATACCACCAGATCGGAATGTTCACCGTTCCGGCCGATCCTGTGAATCCCGAGGATCCGTAGGTGCTCTGCGATGCTGCGACCGTCGCCGTAACCGGTGATGGCTCGTTCAATGTCGGCGGCGGGGTGTAATTCAGCGTGGTCGCCTGCAATGGCGTCAGTGCCGCTGGCTGTCCGGCGAGTACCACGACCACCAACGCAATGAACAACTCGAGTTCCATCCGTCGCAGCGAGAGCCCCGTCACCGACCCGAACTCACCACCCTCCGCCGGCTCGCGCCAGTTATCGATGAGGCTCCCTAGAAACGGCAGGAACACGATGCCCGTCGCGACCAGCACATCCCACAGGATCCCGTAAAAAGTCCACCCGAACAGCGTCGTGAATAATTCGAGATAACTGTCTACGCTCACGCTTGATCAGCCTGCAGCAATCCGAGCATCTGGCTAATCAGGTTCTGGCCCAGTAGGAGTTCGATCACAATGAGCCAGATTACGATCCGCCATCGCAGCGATTTCAGAGTGGCGGCTTTTTCACTACTGAAGTGCCGCCTTTGGTGAATACCGTTGATGACGAGAGGCCAGGTGATTGCGATCAGTGCAATCACACTCAGCCGGATCCCAGTGATGGTTGCCTGCATCGAGTCGATACGCTGTCGTATTTCGCTGATGGAAGAAAGTGCTACCGATTGCCATAGCACCCACCCGACGATTACCGTCAGCGTCATCGCCAGTAGCGTTAATCGAACGGACCAGCGATGACTAGATGCCAACCGGCTACTCGACTCGTCCATTGCGCAAAGGGTTTGGGTCGATAGTCGGAACGCTGGGTGTTTGCAGGGATGCTTCCCGCCGGACTGCCGCGCGCTCAAGTAAGGTTGCGATCGTCTCGGAGACCACCTCCTTGCGTACCCGAGTCTCGAATAACAGATCCTCGATCTCCTGATCGAGCTCGGCGATCGCCGTGTCCGCATGTTCGCGGGCGACTTCGGTGGCGTAGACTTCCGGTACCTGTCGGCCGCTCAGTAGCAACCGCCTCGCGAGTAAGGCCTTCTCCACCGTACGCGCCGTGCTGATTTCCGATACGAGGCGCCCGATGATCAGGGCCTGTTCCGAAGACGGCATCTCCCGGATCGACTCAATCACCTGACGCGTGATAGCGACGCCGGGCGCAGTGATTTTGTCCAGGTTGGCTAACGTTAAGGGCGTCGCGCCGTCGACGAGTTTTTGTAGATCCGCGGTAACGTCTGCTGCTTCCTCGTTGAGCTTCGGCAGGAGGCCCGTGCCGGGGATCGTGTCCTTTCGACAGGTATCGCACGTGGTCACGATGTTTTCACCGACGACATCGACCACCCAGTTTCTGGCGGCGGCCGGGGTTTTCCAGTGCTGGGTTAAGCGCGTCACCTTTGCGGGTCGGCTGGTCGCGGTGATGGCCCGATTCATATTGATGTTGTACCCGGCCTTCACGATGTCGCCTGTGAATGCCAGAACCGGCTGACCTCTGCCACCGGCATTTCGGCCGATCCACGGGACACCGTTCTTCCCGTTGGACGTCTCCACGGATTTCTTTGCCTTGACGGCGTCGTTGCCGCCGATCCCCATCTGGCGTTTCCAGTCGTTGCCTTTGGACAGCGTGATCAGATCGGCATAGGGATTCTTGCCTTGTGCAATCTCGGCCTCCATCTGCTCGCAGGATTTCGTGGCCAGCTCGACGGTGGCCTCGGCTTTCAATAAAGCGTTTTGGAATAAGTCATAAAGGCCCGGGTTCGCGCGCTGCAGGATGAGCGCCGGTAATGATGCGATTGCCGCGCTCGCCGCCGTTGTCATGGCGCTCAACATGCTGTCGACCCCGGCGCCGATGTTGTTCAGCGTGTTCGTCACGGCGGCAACCGGGTCGAACTTGCCGCAGCTGTAGCCGAGACCGAGTTGGGCAGAACCACCCAGGGTAATTGATACGACGGAAGGATTCGCTGGCGCCGAGACGGGCGTCGCGCCGCCGATCTCGTAGTACCACAGACCGTCTTCCGTTGGTCCCTTCGTAACAGCGTAACTCGCGTCCATGTTCAGATACCCGAGCAGAAGCGCTACGCATAGTTGCCGACGAACATTCGCGGACCTCGCTCGGCAGGTCACGGGTAGGCCACCCAATCGATGTCGAATAAAAACCATTGACCGCGACGCCGGCAGCACTTGTAAGGACGCCACAGGTTCCACGCATAATCACCGCCACTATCGACCTTGCCGCCGCCCCAGGAAGTCAAGCTCGTGAGATCGCGCGTCCCGAATACCTTGCAACTTGATTCCGCTCGCGGGGTCAGCATTTGCCACGTGCCCGTGTGGCTGTCGCCTTCAACCAGCGGGCCGGGCGGCCATACTTTTCCGGATCCGGGCGAGCCGATCACGGGGAGATAGATGTGCGGTTGACTTAGGCGGGTCACGATATCGCCGGCGCGCTGCGCGTTGAGCGCCGCGGCCTTGGGTTCGTCGGTCTGCGTCGTCCAACCTGTTCGCGGGTATACCCCGCCCCACGTGTGGGCCGGCCAGGCGCCCACTTCGCGTAGGCCGGGAATGAGACTCGCGGGATAGAAAATCTCCGGGACTTCCTGCCGCCACGACAAGGCATCGAGGCTTGATTGAAAATACGGCAGCAACGGTGCGGTTTGCGACGGGCAGACGAGTCCGATCCCGGCAACGACCCCGGACATTGAACTCAGCGGGTGGCCGATAGCATCGGTCTCGCGATAGGCCAGGTTTTTATGGTCACGACCAGAGGTGCCTTCCGTCCGGTTCCCGGCGCTGCCAACGGGGATCGGTAACAAGGCGCCCAGCAAACTCGTCGTCGCCACCTTCTCGGCGAGGCCCAGGGTCGCGCGGATCTCGGCCCAGGGATTGCCGCCGATCTCGTTGTAGGCGCTGACCACGAGATCGGGGTTGTAGTGACCGATCTTGATCGACGTCCGCACTTTGCAGCCGGAGAACGAGCATCGAAGCCAGAAGCACAAACCCACCGGGGTCCATCGCATGCAGGAAACTGCCGCTGAGGTTGTCCGTGCAATGATTTGGGGAGTCGTAATGGTTCCACTGGTGCCGACCGTCGGAATGAACCACAGCAGGACGAAGATTACGGCGCACAACGATGTTCTCATCGTTTGCGCTGATCCATTTGCCACGCCTCGTAGGCCTCGACCGCTACCGACACGTTGGTCACCCCGTAAACAACCGCTTCGCCATCGAATACCACGGCCGGGGTGCGATCGATGCCGTATTGCATTGCCTTTGCCAGGCCCATGGCGGCGCCGCGTATCCGCCGGAGTTCCGGTTCTTCAAGTCGCCGTAGGCGTTGCATTGCGAGGTGCTCGGATTTACCGCGGTCAGCGGGCAGGTCGTGCGATAGCTTGCGCTCTGTGAATTGAAGCCCATCAATTTCATACACGGTGACGGCATAGCCGAACAAAGCGTTCGCCGCGCTTTTTGGTGCGAGCTCAGCAAGCGGACGTTGCGATGTCGTAAACACTTCGAGCGCGATCCGTGGCACAGCCGGATCGGCGTTGGTGTCAGAAATGGCCAGGGTCAGGGCGCATAGCCAGAGGCAGAATCGGCTCGCCTGACGAAACGCGGCACCGGGCATGGTCGAATAAGACGACACGCTCATCACCCTCCCCGCTTTTCAGCAATACGCTCGGCAACGACATGTACCGCCTCGAGCTCGGTGCAGTGCCGCTCACGCATAATGGCGGCACGCTCGGCCTTCTCGTGTTTTTCCGTCATGGCCAGTGCCAGGGACAACGGTGGCGGTACGTTTCGGAACAAAGCCTCGAGGTTGTCCGCCAGCACCACGCCTTCGACGTATTTGCCCGGCTCCTTTCTTGCCGATAGCAACAGGCTCCGCTGCACGTCGGTCAAATCCTTAAAGCGCGCGATCTGCTCCACCTCTTCCTTGGGCATCACGAGGCAGAGCCACCATTCCATCATGTTCAGCATCTTGCGGCTCGCGTCCGGGAAGTCCTCGAGATTCTGGGTCGCGATCCAGAACCAGGCACCCAGCTTGCGCCACATCTTCGTGATCTTGACGACGTAACGCGCGAGCAAGGGATTCGTCGTGATGATGTGTCCTTCGTCCGTGACGACCAGGGTCGGTCTCGCATCGTGCTGATGACGTTCCACGAGATCGTTGATGTGGCTCATCATCGAGATATAGGCGACGGTCAGTTGATCCTCGTAACCCTCGCGAGCGAGGATCCCCATCTCCAGAATGGTCACATCAGCAGCCTGCCAGGGCGTGCCGGGCCGATTGAAGAAATGCCCGGCCAGGCCAGAGCAGAACAGCGCCATCCCGTCACCCATTTCACTCGCGCGAGCACGTCGATGATCCGAGAGGCGTTTGTCTTGTCCTATCTGCTGCAGCGCCGCAACGACATCCTCCGTCAGCACCTGATCCCGATCTGCGGTTTTCACCGTTTTGGCCGCGAGGAAGATGGCGTTCCGGATCAACAGCCGATCGGCACGGGTCATACGCGCGTCCTCGCGTTCGTCACCGCCGGTGATCATGATCCGGGCGGCGATCTCCATCTCGCCGAGGACATCACGCCCGGCGCCATCGTCTTCGGACACGTCATCGTCGTCGGTCAGCGCATCGGGATCTTCGCCTAGGTGACGCTGGCGCTCCTTGTCCAATACGCGCAGGGCATCGCCGGAATAAAGGGGACGGAGGGATTATTTTCTAATCAGAACACCCGCGCAGCTGGTCAATAAATAATCCCTCCGTCACCTTTAGCCCTCGTCACCTTTAGTCCTTCCGAGTTTTTTTGCTTTCTCGCTCCGCGAAAACACCGAACGAGCAACGCACAAAACGAGAGCGCTAAGAACGAACACCTCTCACTAGTCACCATCGACTTCATGGCAACCATCGGGTTTAACCCATCGAGTAAGTACTTCAACGAAAATGGTTTTTACTGGATATGCCCGATTGTTACGGTGGAACACCGAAAGAATCGATTGGTTCGGCTCAAAGCAACGGGACCGCACAAAATATTGTTATAAGCACGGCTATGCCCCAAACAAAAAAGCATACAGTACTTAAGTCATTGAAAGGTATGCCGGAACGCAGACTCGAACTGCGGACCTACGCATTACGAATGCGTTGCTCTACCAACTGAGCTATTCCGGCATCGGAGAGATTTTCGTGCCGCCGCGGGCGTCTCGTCGTTACAGTGTTGCCCGTAACTGACTTGAGAGCCGGGTGGCGAATCGGCCGCGATGATAACGCAAAATTCCGCTCGTGTGGGCGTTCGCGGTGACATTTTTGTCGCCGCCGCGACGGCGCCGTGGTTCAACCCGCGAATTCGAATATTGCGCCAGCGGATCCGGCGTTCTCAATGACGCTCGCGGACGTCGATGTCGGGGCGAACGGACGCTCAGGCGCGCTTGTTGCGGATCCGGATGACAATGTCGACGCCTTCCGCGACCGTACCGGCCGGTGGCCGCGGCATTTGTTCGATCGGCAATTCGAGCGAGTCGACGTCGATCAGGGTGCCGTCGTCGACGTTATAGAAGTGATGGTGCGTTTCGGCATTCGAGTCGTAGAATACTTTCGCCGGGTCGACGATCACTTCGCGGATCAGGGATTTTTCGGCAAACAGTCCGAGCGTGTTGTACACCGTGGCTTTCGATACCGCCGCGCCCTGCGCGATGAGACGTCCGAGCACCTGGTCGGCCGAGAGGTGCTGGCGTTTGCTCAGCAATATCGCCGCGATTTCAACGCGTTGGGCGGTGGGAGAAATGCCGTGGCCCTGCAACAATGTGGCGAGGGTTTCGCGGTCGGGGATGGAATGGTCGGTCGGCGGTCGCATGCGGGCAGTATAACTGAGAATTAGACTCTGTCTATGTTGCCAATTGTGTCGAAACAACCAGGGATTGCGCCCACCACCCCGCGCGTGAACGTCGTGCCGGGAAAGCCCGCGCTACCGCGCGCCTCGCGTGTCAACATCCTTTACACCGTCATGAGCACGAGAAGCAGCATTAACCGGTTGTTTTTTATATATTATTTACTCATTGCGCAGGAACGGAGCGAATTCAGCCGGCGAATCCTGTCAACGAGCTTTACAGAACTGTCCGCAGTCCCGCCATATTATTTTTTAAATCATTGAAATTAATAGATTATTTAATATGGCTCGCAAATTGCATCAACACCGTCAATCAATAATCAATCCCGGTTGGACGCTTGAGGTAATAACAATGGAACGCTCTAGGAACCTGATAAAACTGATTGCGGTACTCGCACTCATGACGACCGGCTCAGCGGCGCACGCCGTCGCGATTACGCTGCTCGGCGGGACGCCCGGCGCCGGCGTTAGCACTAACTACGCTTTCGGTCCGTTTGGCGCGGCAAATGCCAATGTCGACCCGGACGGCGGTGACCTCGATATCACGAAAGATTTTCTTGACCTGTCGTTCGTTACGTTCAGCGGTCTTTTCGATGCCGACAACGCTGGCACGACAGTCGATGTCACGGAATCCGTCACGAACAGCTCCGTAGCAATGAACCCGTTCGGTTTTTCGGGCGGCGATTGGCTCGACTACCACATTGAAATCGAATTCACGTTGTCCACCGCCTGCATTGGTAGCATGCAATGCACGGACAGCGTCGTCGCCTCCGGCGTCACGAACTCCGGTTTTTCGAGTGCGGCAGTTTCGAGCACATCGAGCGCGACCGGCGGCACCATCATGATCGACTTCACCGGCGGCACAATTGCGCAAGGCGGCGGCATGTTCGACATCGGCTTCCAGCTTGAGGTCATCGCCGACGCGGGTTCGATCGGGTTTACGGTCAAACAGTACCCGACCATCGACGGTGGCAGCACGGCAATGCCCGAACCGACCACGCTGGCCCTGCTCGGCCTCGGCCTCGCCGGACTCGGCGCCGGCCGTCGCAAAAAAGCCTGAGCACACCTCCAACGGTTACGATCAAGCCCCGCCTCGTGCGGGGCTTTTTTTTGTTCTCGTCGCAACACACTCACCCGCGGCCGGAACGGGGCCGGCCTCACAGGCGACATCAACGCTCGCGCGAGGTCCATGCCGGCAGATCCACGCCGCTCGGGTCGCCACCCGACAGCCACCACGCGTGAGTCAGAATTAATTGCTTGAAATGCGCGGGTTAAGCGCGGAACATGACGCGGTCTATGACGTCCAAGGTAACACCTCCACGGGACCCGACAGGCCTGCGATTATGAAGAAAATGCCCGACTCCCTGCTGATCATTGTGTTCGGTGTGCTGTTCAGCGCCGGCGCCAGTGCCGAAATCTACCAATGGGTGGATGAAAACGGGGTCACCCAGTTCTCCGAGCGTCGGCCGCAGGCAGACGTCCCCGTGGCAACGGTCGAGACCACCCACTCGCAAGCGACGAAAACCCGGGAAACGTGGCAGGAACGCGAGGCAGCGTTCAAGGAACGCACTGAAACCGCATCGAAGGCGGCGGCGGAACGCGCGAAGGCCGATGCGGAGGCCGCGGCGAAGCGCGCGAATTGCGAAGCCGCGCGCAAGCGAGCGACGAGCCTGCAGCGCCCGCGGATCAACGAAGTGAAAGAAGACGGTACCCGGGTGCGGATCGGCGAGGACCAGCGGCAAGCGGAAATCAAGAAGGCGAACGACGCGATCGCGGAGTTCTGCGAATAACCCGATAGCCCCCTGCTCCGCCCGCGCGGCGCACGATGCCGGATTCACGCTGGAGCGCGGTTCCGCGAGCGTTTACCTCGAGACACCGCGCTCGCCCGGTTTCAGGCGTTATCGCGGTCCATTTTCCGTCGCGGGAGGTACCGGTTTCGGCGGCGGCCAGCGATATGCCTGGCGCAACATTTCCGTCATCAAATCACCGCGTGACGTGCCGCGGTACTTGTCCGCGAGTTTAATCAGAATATTCCGCGCCTGTTTCCCCCCGAACAGCGACAAGCCCGTGATCGCGCTTTGCGCAACGTAGTGATTGTCACCATCGCTCATCGCTTCGAGGTACGATAAATCATCGAGATGTGCGTTGAAACCGAGCGCTACCGCGACCTGGGCGCGATTGAATTCATGCGCATCGTCCTTGTGCGCGCGTACGTAATTGATATAGGTCTCCGTGCGCACGATGCGGATCCGGTTCAGCGTACTGGCGAGCGCGATCCGTGCCGGCGGCCGTGCAATCTGCTGCCACGCGAGCTCGGGAAATTTTGCCTCGTCGATCGCCCACATGCCGTCGAGCAGATGAATCACGCCCCGGTGCTGACGCATCGTGTACAGCGCGTGGATCGTGTTCGACAGTGACACCGGATCCGGATCGGTCAGCGCGCGGCGCGCATCGGCGAGCATCGCGCGCCCGTAGGTAATTTTCTGGCGCAGCCTCGTGTAATCGTATTGCGGGCCTGGCGCCGCTGCCGGTGCCGGTGCCTGCGGCGCGACGGCCGGCGCCACGTCCCCGCCACGTGGTGGTGGCGCTTGTTCCAGTGCACTCGCGAGTATCGATACGAGCGCGACGGCACCGGCGATGAGCGCGAGTCCGGCAGACGGTGGAGAATGCTTCATAGGCGTGGCAGGGAACAGCGGGATTGCGTTCGGTTACACGTCCCGGCGGCAATCCCGCGCCCGCCGTGACGACTCGTTACGAGCAGGCAAACCGCCCGCAAATCCTGCTAGCGGCTCCAGCAATCGTCCGCCGAACCGGACTGGCCCTGCGTACCCGTGTTCGTGTACGTCAGGTTGCCGCATTTCGCATCGGTAAATCCCGACGGGGTCGCGGTCAGCGTGAACGACTGGTTGTTCGCACCCACGGTTACGGAAATCGTGTAATGGCCGTTTTCCGTCGTCGTCCCGATGTTTGCCGTTGCGAGGCTGTTCGTGTACTGATTCGTGTTCGAATAATGACGCTCCATGCGCGCTGCCGCATCGAGCAGGTGTGCGCGCGCTTCCGCGCGTTTCGCCCGTCGGCCGTATTCCTGGTACGCGGGATACGCAACCCCGGCGAGGATGCCGACGATGGCAACGACGATCATCAATTCGATCAGGGTCACGCCCCGCATCGCGCGGAAGCCCGGCCGGGTGTACTGCAGGGATTTGTTCATAGCATTCTACCTAAATCGGTGTACGTAAATTTGAGACACTGCGGCTTCGCGGCCGGAATCATTTTCTACACCCCGTCCCTGTCCCTTCCCCTCGATTCGAAGGGAAGGGTCTCGGGTCCATTGACGTCGGTGTTCCATAATTCGGAGCACGCGTTCAGTTGTATCCCGGTACCGCGGGCGTTATCCCTCGCACCGAATTTACACCGGCTGCAAGGGACATCTGAACCGTGGCGGCGCCGGTTATTCCTCGTACCAGTATGTGTTGAAACGTGGCAGGTCCGCGACCTTACCCAGGTTCTCCGCGCCGCCCCCGGTACCCACGAGCACCGTCACACCTTCGGCGGTGAAGATCGGTACCGCCTCCGACGGAATACCGGAGCCGAGTTCGGCCGCACGGTTCGTGATCGGGTCGGGCGACGACGACGGGTTCGTCGGGTCATCCGCGTCCCAGTCGAGCGCCGCCGCGGTCGAAAGTATATTGAAGTTATACGCAAACCCGGAACCCTCGGCCGCTTTACACGGATCCTGAATCACGGAGATGTCGTCCGGCACATATGTCGTGAAAATCAGGATGTTCTGGAACACGCCGGACCCTGCCAGTACCTTCTCACCGACCCGTCCCGACGTCGCGGTAGCAAAATCGATATACCAGCCGAGCGCATCCGGGATCGTGTTGTCCGATGCCGGGTCGAGCACCGCCGTCGAGACATCGATCAGCTCGGGATTCGTACCGGTATCGACGATCGGGCCACCGTTTGCGGTCGCGTCGATGTTCAGCGGATAGCTGTCGGCAATATTGTTCGAGTTTGCGTCGGCCATCAGCCCGGTCGTTACATCGCGGAAGCCGTAGAACCGATCCTGAACCTCGGTATCGAGCGGGTTCGCACGGTTACCCGTGCCGATGAGCACATAATCGTACTCACCGCCCGCGGCATCGGAATACTCCGTGTCGATCACCTGCACGACACTCGGCTTGTAGAAGAACCGGCGTTCCTTCGTGAGTGTCCCCGCGGTCGACACGCGGGCAAGAATGCCAACGACGGAGTCGCCCTTGCCCTTCGTATTGTCGTTCGCCGTGGGGTCGACATTCGTCAGATCGACCCGGAACAACTGGCCGGCCGTATCACCGACGTAGAGTCGATCTTCGAAGCCATCGCCATCGGAATCGAACACGGTGACGTTTGACGGGATCGAGTACTGCATTTCGGGCACGTAGATATTACCGGCGGGTGTGCTGGAATCACCGTTCACGGAAAATATCAGATCGCCTGTCTCCGCGTTGACGATGTAAATCGCGTTACCCGCATTCGGCGCGCCCGCCTCGGCACCAAAGTTCTTCGCGATACCCGAACCATCGTCTTCGTCGAGGTTCTCGTCGTAACCACCACCAAACACGAACGCGGACACCGGACCACTGGATGTGTCGAGTGTCACGAGCGCCGGCTCGGACCAGGTCTGGCCCAGCGCCGCGAAGCCCGGTGTCGCGCCGGAGATGCTCCACAGGAACTTCGGCACGACGGAATCAAGCGCCGTCGTACTCGTCAGGCTCGCCGACGGCGTGAGGTCGAGCGCGTAGATATTGTCACCTCCGCGGCGCTGCGAAATCACCACCTTCACGGAATCGCCGGCCGCCGGGTCGATCGTACCGTCGGTATTCGCGTCAGTGATATAGAGGATCGGGGTCGAGTCCATACCATAGATGTGATCGACGACGGTATTGTCGTACAGCGATGGCTGGGCGCTCAGTACCGCGCGCGGCATGAACACCCATTCTTCCTCACCGGTGGTGCCGTTGATGAAATGCAGACCACCGTCGTTCGTACCCACGAGCACCTTGTCGATGAACTGCTGCGACGCGTTCTGCCCGTACGTCACGGCGACCGGGCTCGAATGCAGCACATCCTGGAACCACCAGCGCGTGCCCGTTGAAACGGCCGGCGGGTTCGGGTCGAGGAATGTGTTCTTGCCCAGCATCCACAGCATGCGGGCCTCGCAATCGGATCCGGAGCTCACATCGGTCGGGTCCGCACACACCTGGTCGCGCACGTCGGCCGCATCGGCGGAATCCCAGTTCGTGCTGTCGATCTTGAAGCCGGTTGCGCTGAGCGCCTGGCCGGACGTCGCGAACGCACCATTGTAGTAATCCGTGTAAATTGTCCGCTCCGTGAAGTTGTCGATCTCGCCGCCCGCGCCGCCAAGCTTCGTCGTGCGACCGTCAACGAGGTCACTCCACTCACTCTGCGCAGCGGTGGAAAACAAACCGTCGTCGGACAGCGGGTTCAGCGGATCGGGGCTTTCCACAATCGCTTCTACCCCGTTTGCATCGAGCACATCGCCGAGACGGCAGTCGTCCGCATTGCCCGGGGTTCCGTCCGGATCCGGGTCGACACAGACATTGTATTTCTTCACGTTGCCGTCCCAGCGTGGTTGTTCCGCCGGCTCGAACAGCCCGAAGAACACCTCATCGCGCGAGAACAGGCGATTGAACGCGTTTGCCGCAATTGACGGGGCCACGAACGACGTGTCCTTTTGCAGGATATCGTTCGTGATCGTCGTAAACGCGGCAACGAGTTCGTCAACGGTATTCGCGTTGAAGTACTTCCCGCCGCCAACCGCGGACTGGGCTTTCAGCACCTTGATTCGTTCCGGGTCGGTGATCGGCGAGCTGCACGAACGCGTACCGTCGCCGTTGTTCGTGGAATTACCCACCGCACAACAAATCGATTCGCCGGTAGTGTCATCTACGGCGGTCACGTTGCCGTTGCCACACAGATTGAAACCGATGTTGTAAATATCGAGCGACTGGACATCGGCGATCGGCGCCGTGCCGGATTGCAGGTTCTGCGTGCTCGCGTAAATCTGGTCGTTCTCGTGCAGGAACTTCGCAAGTTTCACGGTGCACTCGTTGTGCGAATCCCCCGAGAACGTTTCCGTCGCGGAAATCGCAGTCGGTGTATCACACGTGCCGAGCGTCACGAGGTTGCCGTTGTCGTCGTGTGCCTGCAGCGCCTCGATACGGTCCTGCTCGTCCAGACTGAGCGCCGGGGTCAGGCTGTTCGTTCGACCGTCACCCGTGTAATACCCGCCACCGTCCGTCAGTTGGACGAGATAGTTCGACTGACATTCGGAGATAATCGGACTCTTGTACTCCGGATCACCGCCGCTGATCACCTGGTTCGAACAATCCGTGTGGTTGAGGTTGTCCTCGGAACAGCTGCCGGGGTAGGTCACCGTGGCGCCATTCGCGTTATAGGATGCCGCGTGGCTAACACGCGACACGCGATAGCTCGAGGATTGCGTCCCGCGTTGCCGGCCGAATACCACGTCTTCGCCGCGGTAATAGTAAGCCGCCTCGAGCATCGCGCCGGAAATTGGCGTACCGCTCGCCTGGGTAAGTTCTTCGACGATACCCTTGAGCCGCTGGCGAACGGTCGTTTTCACGGTCGCCGCCTCACCCTCGAATGTAATGGTGAGGCGCGGTGCCGCGGCCGGATTGCGATCGAAGGATTGCGCTACCCGCTTGCCGGATCCGGATACGAAGATCGCGAGATCGTTACCCGCTGCCCAGTCGTTCTGGTTCACGATTTCCTGGATGATCGTCGTGAGATCCGGCGTGTCGTGCAGTTCCCCGTCGACGGCGAACGTCCCGGGGGCCCACGATACGGACGCGGTCGTACGCGGCCGGGTTGTCGTGTTCGTCACATTATTCTGATTCGTCGAAAAGATTTCAGCGTCCGCTGATTTCTGACCTTTCAGGGTCAGCGACGTCGCACCGCTGTGCACCTCATCGGCGGTAAACGTGATCTTCGCGCTCGTGATTGTGGTGTTCTTCGCGATCGGAATTCCCGTGAAGCGCAGGCCAACCACCTGATCGTTCGCTTCCTCGACCATTTCGAGGTCGCTGCTCGTCGCGTCGATCGCGCCCGTAACGGTATCCTCCTCGACATCGTTGTTCGTGCCGGTAAGAACGTTGACTATCGTCGTGCGCGCGCAACCCGTCGGGTTGCTGTCCGCATCGAACGTTATCGTGAGCACCGGCGCTTTCTGGCTGTCGCCCTCGACGGAATACGCCGTGCGCAACGCAGCGTCACCGCCGGTGCGTTCAATCATGAACATCAGATCGTTTCCGCCGCACCAACCGCTGCGGTTGATGATCGATTGCACCTGCGCCGTCAGGTCCGGGGTTGAGTACGTCGAATCCACCGGGGTCCAGTCACCGAGCGCGGGTGTCGACCCCGTATCCCAGGTGATACCGCTTGTGAACGTCCGCGACGTAAACGGGGAACCCACCGCGAATGGTGCGGCATCGTCCGCATTCTCCGCTTTAATGACGAACGTCGGATTGCTGCCGATTGCCGCGGTCGTGTTGATGAAATCGATGCGGGCTCCGGTAACGGTCGAACCCTGCGGAATGTCGATGTCCGTGAAGCGCAGGCCGGTGCGCATGTTCGTGCCCGAAGGACTGCCGCAAATTTCATAGGTGAACGTCAATTTCGGAGCCGGACCGGAGTTCGCCGATTCGACTTCCCGGCTGCCCGTGGAACCGGAATCCCGGGCCGGGTCTTCGAACATGAGGAAGACCATGTCGTCGCCGCCGCTCGTGGGCCACGCCGCATCGTTGACAAGTTCGTTCAGTATCGCCGACAGGTTCTCCGTCGTCAGCGGCTGGCCGACCCCGGGAAATTCACCCGTTTCCCAGTCGACCGTCGCGCTCGTCGGGTTGGCCAGACGGTCTTCCGGCTCGTCGGAACTGCTGAAACTGCCGCGCCCGCCAGCCAGGTTCTCGCCGACGATGATGATATCGATCGGTGCGATGTAACCATCGCTGAAGGCGAGCGACGTGCTGTCGACGGTGAATTCGATCCGTGCGTCCGTGACCGTCGCGCCGCGCGGGATGCCCACGTTCTGGAAGCGCATACCGATGACTTGTTGCTGGCTATTTTCGCGCGGGATTTCGAGGTCGGAACTCGTGTCGGTATAACCGCTGCCGCCGACGTCAGATTCGGCATCATTGCTGCCGCCACTGACGCTGACTTCGCCGGACCCTGGAGTGCACAACCCGCCCGCTCGCTCGCCCATGTTGAGCGAGACCCGGTCCAGCACCATCGTCGTACCATCTTCAAGTTCGACGTCGTCATTCCCGTTCGTGATTACGTTCGTTGTCGTAACGATCCCGGTGGTGGCGGTCGTCGGGGTGCAATTACCCTCGATCACGCACGCGTACTCGTCGATGTTCGCCACCGGGTACAAAATCGGTCCACCGTAATAGTGGAAACGCATGAGCCCGGCATTCAACGGTGGCAGACTGTCGAGCACCGTAATCATGGCTTCTTTCAATACTTCCATGCGTGAGCGTTCGCCCGAATCGATCGTGCCGTTATTATTTTCGTCCACGGCCGAGGACATCGAACCCGATGTATCGAGGCTGAACAGGATATTTGCCGCACCCGCCGCACTCGCCGAATTCAGATAAATCTCGGTGTCGTCGGCGTACACGAGCGAGGTGTTACCGACGGTGAAGGACAACAATGCCGCGCTGAGCAGATGACTGATTTTTCCGTGTTTCATGCGAATTCTCTCCTGTGTCAGGCGGGCTATTTCTTGCCGACCTGATATGCCCCGGCATGGTGCTCAGCCGTGACGCCCGTCATCGTGATACCGCGGGCGGCCAGATCAAAATGGTAAAACGCCATTGATGTATCCCAGCCTGTGCCGCGCTTCGGGATCGTTTTCTGGCGATACCGCGCGGTGTAAATCGTTTCCGCCGTGTAGTCACCGACGGCGCTGTCGGTAAACGAGTAATCGTAAATGTCGTCCGCCGGGTCGAATGGCGTGCCATTGTCGTCGACGGAATTCGTCGTGTTGAACGCGGAATCGTCGGTAAGAATTTTCGCGAGCCCCGTTTCAGCGGTTTGAAATGCGCGGTTCACTTCCTGTGAGTTCGATGCCATTTTTTCTTCGAGCGTATTCGTACTCATCGATGTAATCGCAAGCAGCGTTACGACCGTCAACAGCACGAGCGAGGTGACAAGCGCAGCGCCGGACTCGTAGCGGGGAATAGCAGGATTCGGTTTCATAACAGCCTCTTTAACTGTCGCTGATCCGGTTACGGATCTGCACGGTGGTCGTGAACACGCGGCGGCGGCGGCGGTCGTCAGTCGGGTTGAACGTCGTACCCAGCAGGTCGTAGGTCTGCGTATCGAGATCCGCGCCATATTCGCGGATCGAACGTACGAGCAGTGCAATGCGCACGCTGACGACATCGTTCCAGTCCGTCACCGCCCCCGCATTGACGTACGTGTCGGCCACCTGGTCATTGCCCGTGGTGTCTTCGCCGTACAGGATTTGCATGTTCTCGACACCTTCGATGATGGCTTCCGCGGCGCCTTCGCCGGAGCGCCGGTTCAATACCGGGTTGCCATCGGCATCATTCGCGATGAAATAACGCGCGGTAACGTACTCGAGAATCTGCGCCTGCGAGTCGTAAATTTTGCTCAGCGTCGACGTCGCGTTACCCGGTTCGGCGCCCGACGGGATGGACGCCGAAACGTGCGCGAGTTCGTCCTGGCAGGTCGTGTTCGCCGGTCCCGATGTCGTGCACCCGGCGGTGCCGGTGAGCGTAACTCCGGTGACGACGACGATGTCGGCGCTGTTGCAGTCCGCGAGGGCAATCCGGTCGCCGAGTTCAAACCCGCTGCCGCGTGACGTATAGATCTCGACATCGGCCGTACTCATCGCGGGCATCATGCTGTAGGCGTCCGTGTAATCGAGGTATCGCAACGTGATTCCGTCCGACGTCCCGAGGTCCGTCGACGCCCCGCTCGGCTGCCAGTTGCCGCCGGCCTCGGATCCTTCAACCGGGGTGAACGCGTGGATACTCGTCGCCGTGCCGGCGCCGGTGATGTGGTTCGTCACCGTCGCGATGTCATGGTTACACCCGCTGTAACCGGCCATGCGGATGTCCCTGATCAGCATGTTCATCGCGAAGCGCGCGTTTTCCTGCAGGCGACCCATTTCGTCCTGCTCCGTATAGATCCGCTTGTTGCTGATGAACATCGAGATCGCGCCGGCCAGGATTAATAAGCCCAGGGTTGCGGCAACCATCAGCTCGACGATGGTGAAGCCCTGTTGTCGTTGATTTGTGATCATTGGCCTGCTCATGGTTGAAACGTGTAATCAACGACCGTTGGTGGTGCCGACGGGTTCGCATTGTTACGATCCCTCCAGCCGAGCCGGACGTTGAATTCGCCGCCGCCGACATCAGTAATGTTCGCGATACTCGCCGGCGGCAGTGCCGCGGAAACGCGCGTACGCCAGCACAGGATATCGTTCGCCGGGGTCGCGACCGTGTCGTTACAGCCGGTCGGCAGCGACGTCGTCACGGTAAAGTCGCCGACGTAGGTCGCCAGCGAGGTACGGTTGATGCGCATGCGATCGGCAATGTCGTACGCGAGAACGCTGATCTGCGAGCGCAGGTAAGCATCGTGATTGAACTGCAGGCCGCGCATTTGCATCGCAGCGATGCCGAGCATGCCGACGGCGAGCACGAGCATCGCGACGAGCACTTCTATCAGGGTGAAACCCGCGGCCCCGCGGGAGCGAATCGGTGATCGCATCGGTAAATCTCTCATCGGCTTCGTTACGGGCAGGTGTGAGCGGTGTCGGTGGTCGGACGCCCGGTAGTCGTGAGCGTGATCAGCTTGCCGTCGTAGCTGGCGCTGTCACGGCTGTCACACACTTCGATCGTCGCGCCGCCGTCAGCTGCGCCATTCGACTGGTAGACGATCGCCGCGGTCGCTGCAACGGCGGTCCCGTTGATCGTCGAGTTCATCGTTGCCGCGCAATTGAAATTAAACCGCCGGATGATTTCCGGGACGTCATCATCGAGCACCCCGTTGCCGTTCAGGTCTTCACCGGGATCGAGCACGCCGTCGCCGTCGGCATCCTCGTCGGCTTCGAGATCGGCGAAACCATCGCCGTCGAGGTCGCGGTAAACCACGACACCTTCACCGAACTCGTTATTCTGACGCTCCGAGGTGGCGCAACTGCCGTCGGCGGCGTTGTTGTTGTCCTCGTCGAGCTGGCAGGAAATCGAGCCGACCGTGACCTCGTCCCGAAACGTCACCGCCGTACTACGGGCGAGTTGCATGGCACTGACGAGCTGGTTCGTCTTCGTCGTCAGGCAGTTGTTCAACACCATATTGGTGTAGCTTGGCACCGCGACGGCCAACAGGACCGCGGCGATGGCAATGGTCAGCATCAATTCGATGATGGTGAACCCGGCGTGGTTTTTTCTGTTCATGGGAGCTTATTTAGCAACCCGGCCGGGTATTGTCTGCGGCTATCCGGTAAACGGTTGTTCCGGCCCGATGAACGGCAGCGTGGGCAAGCGGTTTGTGACAGTGATCACAGCGGCCCGCGCCGGCACTCGGGCGCGGGAGTTGACGTGGACGGGCGCGCCGGCGCCCGGATAATCAGGCGCGCACGAGCTCGCGCGGCAGGCTGAATACGACCTGTTCGGTGATACCCGGCACTTCGTTCACCGTGTGACCACCGCAGGCTTTCAGTTTCTCGACGACCTGCTCGACGAGCACCTCCGGCGCCGAAGCACCGGCGGTGACCCCGACACTGAGCTTGCCGGTGAGCCATTCGGTGCGTATTTCGTCCGCGTTATCAATCAGATAGGCGGGGATTCCCTGTTTTTCCGCGATTTCCTTCAGGCGCGTCGAATTGGAACTCGTCTGCGAGCCGACAACGAGGATCAGATCGCAATTCTCGAGCAATCGCTTTACCGCATCCTGCCGGTTCTGGGTTGCGTAACAGATGTCTTCCTTCTTCGGTCCGGCGATTTTCGGGAACCGCTTGCGCAACGCATCGATAATTTCCGCCGTATCGTCCATCGACAGCGTCGTTTGCGTGACGAACGCGAGGTATTCCGGATCCTTGACTTCGAGTTTTTCAACATCCTGAACGGATTCAACCAGATACATACCGCCACGACCATCTTTCACGGTGTACTGGCCGAGCGTCCCCTCAACTTCCGGATGGCCGGCGTGGCCGATCAAAATGCTCTCGCGACCGTCTTCCTGGTACTTCCCCACTTCCATGTGCACTTTCGTCACGAGCGGGCAGATCGCGTCGAAGACGCGTAACTGGCGGCGTGCGGCCTCTTCGCGCACGGCTTTCGCGACGCCGTGGGCACTGAAGATCACCGTCGCATCGTCCGGGACTTCGTCGAGTTCGTCGACGAAAATGGCGCCCTTGTCGCGCAATCCGTCGACAACGTACTTGTTATGCACCACTTCGTGGCGGACGTAGACCGGCGCGCCGAATATTTCGAGCGCGTTCTCCACGATGCCGATCGCGCGATCGACTCCGGCACAGAAGCCGCGGGGATTGGCGAGATGAATTTCCATGATTGTTAAATCCTTAGCGCAGACGTGAATTGGCGGTTACCGGGTCGGCCCGCCATTATCGATGATTAATGCCGCGCCCGCCAACGGGTGCTCGAGGCGCCGGGGGGCGACGATCCGGCGCTCCCGCATCAGGCCTGCGGCTGGTCTTTCGGTGGTTGTTGCCATCCGCTCAGTACAAGCACGACGGCGCCGACACAGATCGCGGAATCCGCGATGTTAAACGCGGGCCAATACCAGGTTTTGTAGTACACCTGAATAAAATCAACGACATAACCGAAATTCAGGCGATCGATGAAGTTGCCGATCGCGCCACCGAGGATCAGGCTCAAGGCGAGTGGCAGCCACAGTTCCCCGTCGCCGATCTGGCGCAACCAGGCGGTGATCACGACGCTGACCACGAGCGCGATCGCGGCAAAAAACCAGCGCTGCCAGCCCGAGGCTTCGCTGAGCAGACTGAAGGCCGCGCCGGTATTGTGCGCGAGCGTAAAATTCAGACCGGGAAAGATCGCGACGGGTTCCGCGTAGTTCAGCATCGCACTCGCGCCGAACTTCGTCAGTTGATCGAGCACCACGACGACAGCCGCCAGCATGAGCCAGTGCATCGTCGTTAGTTTCACTCAAGCCTCCGCCGGCGACGCGAGCCCGAGGACCTTTCGCGCCGCCGCGCAATCTTCGACGATTTGCAGGCGCAGTTTTTCGAACGAGACGAACGGCAGGTCGTCACGAATTTTTTCGATGAACTCGACGGCCACATGGGCTCCGTAGCACTGCTCGTCGTAATCGAACACATGCGCCTCGAGGACGTACGTCGGGTCTTCGATAATTGGCCGCGTCCCGACGTAGGCCACCGCGGGCATCGGCGTATCGCGCAGACCGCGTACATGGGCCGCGTAGATGCCTTCGAGCGGCGCGCGCAGGCGGTTCAGTTTCAGGTTGAGCGTTGGAAACCCGATGGAGCGGCCGCGATGCTGGCCATGGACCACCCGCCCCGCGATGAAGTAGCGGCGTCCGAGATAGGAGGCGGCCGCATCGAAATCGCCTTCGATCAGCTTTTCGCGGATCGCGGTTGAACTGACGCGTTGGCCGTCGATGATGTGGGAATGCGTGCGCCGCACGGCAAAGCCGTAAATCTTGCCGAATTCCTGCAGCGCGAAGAAATCACCGCCGCGCGCACTGCCAAACTTGAAATCGTCACCGATAATCAGTTCCCGGATCCCGAGCCCCTCGACGAGCGTACTCGTCGCGAACTCCTCCGCCGATTGCGCCGCGAAGCTTTCATTGAAGCGCATGACGCACACCCGCTCGACCCCGCAATCGCGCAACAGGATGAGTTTCTCGCGCAGTGAGGACAGTCGCGGCGGTTGCGCCGAGGCGTGAAAATACTCGGCCGGTTGCGGCTCGAAGATCATCACGGTCGACGGCAAACCGTGGCGGCTGGATGCCTCGAGCAGCTGCCGCAATACCGCCTGATGTCCGAGGTGGACGCCGTCGAAATTACCGACGCTCGCAACGCACCCGTAGTGGCGCGGACGAATATTGTGAGCCCCCCGGATGAGTTCCATCGTGGTTGAATCGCCTTCCTGTTACCTGCCGTGCCCGATAGTGAAGAATTATACGATATGCCTGTGACTCAATCGCGTGGCGCGGCATGCCAGCGGATGCCGAACACGAACGCGGCGGCGAAATAACTCGCCGCACCGACAACGACGAGTTGCGCGAGCATCCAGGCGCGGGTGAGCGCGTCACTCGCGGTCCACACGGACTGCTCCTCATTCAGCATGACGAGCGCGGTGCACATGACGATAACGGCGCCGAGCACCCGGATCGCGTAGATCCCCCAGCCCGGACCCGGCCGGTAGGTTCCGTCCGCGAGCAGACCGCGCAGCAGCAGACCCGCGTTCAAAAACGCCGACAGTGACGTGGCGAGCGCAAGACCGGCATGCGCGAGCGGCCACACCAGGATCAGGTTCAGCACGACATTCGTAACCATCGCGATAATGCCGATTTTCACCGGGGTTTTCGTGTCCTGCCGGGCGAAGTACCCCGGCGCGAGGATCTTGACCAGGATGAACGCGGTGAGTCCCGCCGAATACGCGACGAGCGAGCGACCCGCCATGACGACATCACGCTCGACGAGCTGACCATACTGAAACAACGCACTCAGCATCGGCTGCGCCAGCAATGCCAGCGCGCAGGCCGCCGGCAGAGAGATCAACAACGTGAGTTTCAGCGCCCAATCGAGCGTCGCGGAAAAATTCTCGCTGCGTCCGCCCGCGTGATGCCGCGACAGGCTGGGCAGAACGACCGTCGCGAGTGCGATCCCGAACACCCCGAGCGGAAATTCCACGAGCCGATCCGAGTAGTACAGCCAGGAGATGCTGCCGGTTTCGAGCAGCGAGGCGATCATCGTATCGATCATCAAATTGATTTGCGCCACCGATACGCCAAAGATCGCCGGCGCCATCAGTTTCAGGATCTGCCGGACGCCGGGATGCGCAAACCCGAAGCTGAGCCGCCGCAATACCCCGAGCCGCAGGACCGCGGCGAACTGCATCGCGAACTGCAGCAAGCCGCCGGCGAACACGCCGATCGCGAGCGCTACCACGGGTTCGTCGAACCGCGGCGCGGCGAACACGGCGGCGACGATGAGTGCGATGTTCAGCAACGCGGGGGTAACCGCCGGGATCGCGAAGCGGCCGTAAGTATTCAGCAGGCTGCCGAACAGCGCCGTGATCGAAATGAACAACAAGTACGGGAACGTGATCCTGAGCAGCAACGTCGCGAGATCCCAGCGCACCGCGTCCTGCGTGAAGCCCGGCGCGAACACGGCGATGAAATACGGCGCCGCGAGAATACCCAGGGTAACGACGCCGAATAACACGAGCGCGAGCGCCCCGGCGGTGGCGCCGACGAGGTCGATGACGCGATCCTGATCGCCCGTGCTCTTGTATTCCGTGAGCACCGGAATGAACGCCTGGGAGAACGCGCCCTCGGCAAACAGGCGCCGGAAAAGATTCGGGATCTTGAACGCGACGAAAAATGCGTCCGCCGCGATCCCCGCGCCGATGAGGCGCGCGATGATCATGTCGCGCATGAATCCGAGGATCCGCGACACGAGCGTCATCTGACCGACGACCGCGGTTGATTTGAACAGACTCGTACTCAGGGTATTGTCCTCGGATTGTGACGCCGGCACGGACCCGCCCCCGTCGCGCGCGCCGTTGCCGTCGGGGCGCGGTGCAGACCGTCCATCGCTGGCCGCCGCGATACCGGAAGCGGGCGCTCCGCCGCCGGAGCGAACGTGAATCGATGGATCGCCGGGTGGTTCATGGCAACATTATCTAACGCACGATCGTGGTGAAATCCGGGCCGCAAAATAGCGGTTTTCGGGCCGTAAATCTTGACAATGCGGGCGATCCATCGCATAGTTCGCGGCCTTTTCCAGCACAACTTTCGGAGCAGACCATTGGCCAACTCAGCACAAGCCCGCAAACGCGCTCGGCAAGGCGAAAAACGACGTCGCCACAACGCCGCCCGCCGTTCACTGTTGCGCACGCGCATCAAGCAGGTAGTGCAGGCCATTGAAGAAGGCGACAAGGATAAAGCCCAGGCCGCCTACCAGCTCGCGGTGCCGGTGATCGACACGATGGCGGGCGACGCGATTATCCACAAGAACAAGGCCGCAAGGCACAAATCGCGTCTGAACACGCGGATCCGCGCACTCGCCTGAGGCGTAGCGCCACCCGAAAAAACCGGCCACGTGCCGGTTTTTTTTCGCCCGTGCAAACCGGGTTTCCCTAGCGCAGAACAAGATTGTCCCGGTGGATAAGCTCCGGCTCGCGGATATAGCCGAGGATCCCTTCAATGCGTTGCGTCGCCTGACCACGAATTCTTGCCGCCTCCGCCGCATCGTAATTCACGAGTCCGCGCGCAATTTCCGTCCCCGCCGTGTTGACGCACGACACGAGCTCGCCACGTTCGAAACGGCCGGTGACCGCGGTTACCCCGACCGCGAGCAGACTGCGACCCTCCTCGCGCAATACCCTGACCGCGCCGTCATCGAGTACGAGTTGTCCCTTCACGATCAATGTGTCCGCGAGCCACCGCTTGCGCGCCGCGAGTTTCGCGCCGGGCGCGGCCAGGTACGTACCGACGGATTCACCGTCGGCAATCCGCGAGAGAACGTTTTCGTTGAGGCCGGACGCGATGATCGTCGAGGTCGCCGAACGTGCCGCGAGGCGCGCCGCGGTGAGTTTCGTCCGCATGCCCCCGCGGCCCCAGTCGCCGCCGTCACCGGCCAGTGCCTCGATCGCGGGATCGTTCAGATCGGCCGTCTCGATCAGGCGCGCACTCGGATCATGGCGCGGGTCCGCGCTCATGAGTCCCTCCTGGTCCGTCAGGATCACGAGCAGATCGGCGTCGATGAGGTTACTGACGAGACCGGCGAGGGTGTCGTTGTCGCCGAACCGGATCTCGTCCGTCGCGACCGTATCGTTTTCGTTGATTACCGGGACAACCCCAAGGCGTAGCAGCGTCCACAACGTGCTGCGGGCATTCAGGTAACGCCGCCGGTCGGCGACGTCGGCGTGGGTCAGCAACACCTGCGCGGCGAGTTTGCCGAATTTTTCGAACGCAAGTTCCCACGCGCGCACGAGCCCCATCTGGCCAACCGCGGCGGCGGCCTGCAGTTCATGGATGGAGTGCGGTCGTTCGCGCCAGCCGAGGCGCACGGCGCCTTCGGCGACCGAACCCGAGCCGACGACGACGATTTCATGGCCGCGGTGGCCGAGACCCGCCATTTGCGCGGCCCAGTCGTCAATCGCGGCGACGTTCAGACCCATGCCGTGTTTTGTCGCCAGCGCGCTGCCGATTTTCACCACCCACCGGCGCGTGCCCGTTACGGCCTGACGTGTGCCCGCGCTCAATCCGACGCCTCCTCGAGGGCCCTGGCACGCACCGCGGCGAGATGCGCGGCGACCGCGTTCACGAGTTCCGGACAGCCCTTGCCGGTGGCGGCGGAGATGTGAAATACGGGACCCGACCAGCCAGTTGCGGCACGAAACGCGTCGGTCTGATCCACGTAATCGTCGCCGAAGACGTCGATTTTATTGAATACAACCCAACGCTCGCGCTCGAGCAATTGCGCCTTGTATGCACCGAGTTCGCGCGAAATCGTCGTGAAGTCCTCGATCGGATCGCGCTCGCCGTCAAATCCCGACACATCGAGCAAATGCAGCAGCAACTGCGTCCGTTCGATATGGCGGAGAAATTGCAGCCCGAGGCCGGCGCCATCGGCGGCGCCTTCGATGATCCCCGGGATATCGGCCACGACGAATGTCGTGTCCGCATTGACGGCAACGACCCCGAGCATCGGGCGCAGGGTGGTGAACGGATAGTCCGCGACTTTCGGTCGCGCGGCGGAAATTTGTGCGATGAGGGTCGATTTGCCGGCGTTCGGCAATCCGAGCAGGCCGACATCGGCGAGCAGTTTCAGTTCGAGGCGCAAATCGCGCTGCTCACCCTCGCTGCCGGGGGTGGTCTTGCGCGGTGCGCGATTGACACTGCTCTTGAAACGGGCATTGCCAAGACCATGGAAACCGCCCTGGGCGACGAGCAGTTTCTCGTCGCTTGCCGTCATGTCCGCGATCAGTTCTTCGGTATTCGCATCGTAGACGAGCGTCCCGGGCGGCACGGGGATCGTCAAATCATCAGCGCTTTTGCCAATGCGGTTTCTGCCCATACCGGGCTGCCCATTGCGCGCCTTGAAGATTCGCTTGTAGCGAAAATCGATCAGCGTATTCAGGCGCGGATCCACCTCGAGGTACACACAGCCGCCGTCGCCGCCATCACCACCGTCGGGCCCGCCGAGCGCGATATATTTCTCGCGCCGGAAACTGAGGCAGCCGTCGCCGCCCTTGCCGGCCTGCACGCTGATTTTCGCTTCGTCGATGAATTTCATAACCGCAACCGGCTAAATACTCGTGCGCCCGGCACAAACAAAAAACCCCGTATGAAACACGGGGTTTTGCTCGTGCGTTGTGCGACCGGGTATTACGCCTGCACAACACTCACGAATTTGCGGTTTTTCGGACCGCGGGTGATGAATTCAACGCGTCCATCGACCGTCGCGAATAACGTATGGTCGCGTCCGCAACCGACGTTCAGTCCGGGGTGGAAATGGGTGCCGCGCTGGCGGACGAGAATGTTGCCGGCCGCGACTTCTTCACCGCCGAACCGTTTCACGCCAAGCCGCTTCGATTGCGAATCACGTCCGTTGCGGGTACTACCGCCTGCTTTCTTGTGTGCCATTCGATTCTATCCTCGTTCGATCCCGGTGATCTCGACCCGGGTATAGTTCTGCCGGTGCCCGGCCTGGCGGCGGTAGTGCTTGCGGCGCTTGAATTTGACGATGCGGACCTTGTCGCCCCGGCCGTGCTCGAGCACTGTTGCGGTGACGGCGGCCCCTTCGATAACGGGGGTGCCGATTTCGACGGCATCACCATCGCGCAGCATCAGGACTTCGGGAAATTCGATTTTGTCGCCAGGCGCGGCATCGATGCTCTCGACGTTGAGCTTGTCGCCCTCGCTGACCCGGTACTGCTTGCCGCCGGTTTTGATAATGTAGTTCATAAGATTCTTTCTATAGCCCGTAGGAGACGTGTCCGCGAGCGCGCGATTCTACGGAATTCTCCCGCGCTGCACAAGGCGCCCCGCGTTCCCGCCGGATTCGTGCCGGCGCCTTGATTTTGATGGCAATTTTTCGCCGTTCTTGGCAAGATAGCGACGCGTCGGCAAGACGCGAATCCGCTCCGATCCAGACACCTTATTTATGTCCGCTTCCGCCCCGACCGTCGATATCGCCGAAGTTCGCGCCCTTGTTGCCGACGAGATCGCCGCCGTCGATCGACTGATCAAGGCGCGACTGTACTCCGAGGTGGTGCTCATCAACCAGTTGAGCCAGTACATTATCGGCAGTGGCGGCAAGCGTCTGCGGCCCGTGATCGCGCTGCTGTCCGCGAAAGCCACGGGCTACACCGGCACGCGCCATATCGATGTAGCGGTGATTATCGAACTGATCCACACCGCGACCCTGCTGCACGACGACGTCGTCGACTCCTCGAAGATGCGCCGCGGACGCGAAACCGCGAATCTCGTGTGGGGCTCCGAGGCCAGCGTACTCGTCGGCGACTTCCTGTATTCCCGCGCGTTCCAGATGATGGTGGATCTGCAGAACATGCGCATCCTCGAAATCCTCGCCGACTCGACGAACACGATCGCCGAGGGCGAGGTGATGCAGCTCGTGAATTGCCACGACCCCGATACCACCGAACAGCGTTACCTCGACACGATTCATAACAAGACCGCGAAACTGTTCGAAGCCGCCGCGGAACTCGGCGTCGTGATCAGCGGCGGCCAGCCGCATCTCGAAACAGCGCTCGCGCGCTATGGGCGTCATCTGGGCACGGCGTTCCAGCTGGTCGACGATGCACTCGATTACAGCGCCTCGCTCGAAGAACTCGGAAAAAACATCGGCGACGACCTCGCCGAAGGCAAACCCACCCTGCCATTGCTTTACGCAATGTGGAAGGGTACGAAAACAGAAGCCGCGATCGTCCGCGAAGCAATCGAGAAAGGCGGGCTCGAACAGATCGAAGCCATCTCCGCCGCGATTGAATCCACCGGAGCCATCACGTACACTTTCGCGCTCGCCGAGGCCGAGGCTGCCAAAGCGAAAGAGGCGTTGGGCGGATTACCGCCCTCGCCTTACACGGATGCACTGCGCACACTGGCGAATTTCGCGGTGCACCGCAGCTCTTAAAGTCTCAACAGATTTCCGGAACATGTCGGGGTGTAGCTCAGCCTGGTAGAGCACTGCCTTCGGGAGGCAGGGGTCGTAGGTTCAAATCCTGTCACCCCGACCATTAAATGAAAATGCCTGGCACAACGTGCCGGGCATTTTTGTTTAACGATTCAGGTTTTCAGGGGTTGAACCGGAGAAGTAGGTTCACGGAGCCATCGAAGATGGCGGAGAACAACGGCGCGCGCCGCGCACCGTTGGCCCGCAGGGTGAGGCCGCGCAGCGGCCGAATCAATCCTGTCACCCCGACCATTTAAAACAAATACTTAGAAACTACTGCAACCCGTGTAAGGGTTTCCTAAAGAGTATTTGTCACAGCGTTGTCACACTCGTTCGCGAATTCGTGGAGAGTGACGATGGCGTCCTTCAGAAAGCGCGGCCCCTACCAGTGGCAAGCGCAAGTCCGAAAAAAGGGTTACCCCCTACAAACCAAAACGTTTGAAACGAAGGCTGCGGCCGAGGCCTGGGCATGCGCGACCGAGCACAAAATGGACAAGGGCGTGTATTTTTCGCGTGCCGAAGCGGAAACGACCACACTCGGTGAATTGCTCAAGAAACATCGCAATGATATTACGCCGAATAAAAAGGGCGCTGATACGGAATCAATTCGAATAGGCGCCCTTCTTAGACATCATTTATCGCGACGTTACGTCGCTACCATTCGCGGCGCGGACATCGCTCGTTTTCGAGACGAGCGTCTGAAGAAGGTTTGCGGCGCAACAGTAAAACGAGATTTGGTGATCATCTCGCATCTCTTCGAGGTCGCGCGCAAAGAGTGGGGAATCCCCGTACTGAATCCGGTCCGCGATATCAAACTGCCGCAGCACGGGAATGCGCGACCCCGACGGCTCGAGATCGGCGACCACGAAGCCGGCACGGAAGAAGAACGGTTGCTGCAGGCGTGTCGCAACGCTCGGAACCCTTACTTGCTTCCGATCGTGCAACTCGCTCTCGAGACCGCAATGCGGCGCAGCGAATTACTCAGCCTCAAATGGGAGCACATCGATCTCGACAGTCAGATTGCTTTCCTGCCAGATACAAAGAACGGCGAATCTCGGACGGTTCCGTTGTCGTCCATCGCGGTGTCGGTACTCCGGAAACTTCCCCGCAGCAAACACCCCGATGTATTCCGCGGCATGACCGCCGAGGCCATTAAACGATCGTACATGCGCGCGCTGCGTCGCGCTGAAATCGAAGCTTTACGCTTTCACGATTTGCGCCATGAGGCGACGACACGCTTGTTCGAGAAGGGGTTGAACATCATGGAGGTGGCGAGCATCACCGGGCACAAAGATTTAGCGATGTTGCGGCGGTACACGCATTTGAACGCTGAGGATTTGGCAAAGAAGCTTGGGTAACGAGCTGCTTTCCAAGGGCGCAATCCTTCGTAATCGTTTCCAACGAGGTGGGATTTCAGTTTTCAAGCCCGAACCGCCTAAGAATCGCAAACATAAATAGGTACAGCAGAACCGTTCCACCACATGAAACTACCAGGCTGAACCAGAACTCAAAATTACTACGTAATAGCCACCAAAAAATAACAAACAAAGCCAGCGACGGAATAACAAGCCAAAATATTTGTATTGAGAGGTCGGCGATTTGCGAATTCGGGACGGATTCATAACGCATCCACACGAACGCCAGTAGCGAGATTAGTGGTAACGAAGCGATTACCGCAGCGATCGCCGAATTTCGCTTAGCGACTTCGGTGACAACCACAATAATGGTAGCCGTTAAAATGACTTTAATTACGAAATAAATCATGTTGGTTAAGCTTGAGCGAGCCTCCCTTCGACCGGAGCTGATTTATCGCGACCATGAGCTAATCGATAGAGGGCGGGCAGCACAAGCAAAGTCAATATCGTCGATGAGATTATCCCGCCAATAACAACTGTCGCCAATGGTCGCTGAACCTCCGAACCTATTCCGGTATTCAGCGCCATCGGAACGAAGCCGAGGGAGGCCACCAATGCCGTCATTAATACCGGCCGTAGTCTTATCAATGCCCCCTCTATTAGCGCGTCGTCTATGGTACGCCCTGCTACGCGCAAATCACGGATAAACGCCACCATAACGAGACCATTGAGAACCGCTATTCCGGAGAGCGCGATGAACCCAACAGCGGCCGAAATCGAAAATGGTATGTCTCGGATGACCAACGCAATAATTCCGCCGGTAAGCGCCAACGGAACACCGGAAAATATCACGGCCGCATCTCTGACCGAGCCCAACGCCATCACGAGCAAGCCAACTATCAGCAATAGCGTGACTGGTACGACAATCGCAAGGCGCCGCGTCGCTGACTCCAGTTGTTGAAATGTGCCACCATACTCCAGCCAATAGCCCGGCGGAATTTCGACATTTGCACGGACAGTGCGCTGTACGTCTTTAACGAAGGAGCCCAGATCGCGACCCCGTACGTTAGCGCTGACGACAACGCGTCGCTTGCCATTCTCGCGATAGACCTGATTGAAGCCGGTCGTTAAGTTCGAACTCGCTACCTCTCCTAGCGGAACGTAACCGCCGTTCGGCAATGGTACCGGGAGGTTGGACAACCAGTCTGGATTTGTCCGTAACGCTTCCGGAAGTCGCACGACGATGTCTGCCCGACGATCGCCCTCATAAAACTGGCCGACGTCCTGGCCTCCAAGCGCGCTCGCGAGGAGATCCTGTAAATCTTCAATGCTAATACCGTAGCGTGCGAGTGCCGCGCGATTCGGTTCAATCGTCATCAACGGCAGCCCTGTCGCCTGTTCTACCGCCACGTCTGCGGAGCCTCTAACCGCCTCGATTGCTGATTCGATTTCGTCACCCAGCGTGATGAGTTGTTCGAAATCGTCGCCGAATACCTTTACGGCGAGTTCCGCGCGTACCCCGGATATGAGCTCGTTAAAACGCATCTGGATCGGTTGTAGAAACTCGTAGCGGTTTCCCGGAATTGGGGTCACCAACGCTTCAAGCTCTTCCACTACTTGAGATTTCGTTTTGTTGGGATCCGGCCATTGTTCGCGCGGTTTAAGTATGATGAAGTTATCAGCCACGCTCGGTGGAACAGCATCGGTCGCAACCTCTGCGGTACCAATCTTGGCAAACACACGCTCTACTTCCGGCTGCTTTTTTATTTCGAGCTCCAATTGCTCCTGCAGGCGTAGCGCCTGGCCGAGCGATGTGCCGGGTATGCGAAGCGCATGCATCGCAATATCGCCTTCGTCCAAATTTGGAACGAATTCTGATCCGAGACTCAACGCCAACTGAGCGCAAAAACCCGCGAACAGAACTGCCGCCATGATGACGAGCCAACGAAGCTTCAGGGTTAAAACCAACACGGGACGATAGACGTAACGCGTCACTCGCATGATTAAACCTTCCGTCTCCCGGATTGGCTTGCGAAACAGCAGCGCGACACCCGCTGGAATAAATGTGATCGACAATACCATCGCGCTGACGAGAGCAATCACGACCGTGATTGCCATGGGATGGAACATCTTTCCTTCGATCCCGCTAAGCGCAAAAATTGGTATGTAAACTGCGGTGATGATGAAGACGCCGAATAGGGCGGGTCTGATGACCTCGCGTGTCGCGTTAAATACGACTTCCAGCCGATCGGCTAACGGCAGTTTCCCGTTACGCCCGGCCTCTCCGAGGCGTCGCAAACAGTTTTCAACGATAATCACTGCACCATCAACAATGAGGCCGAAGTCGAGCGCGCCCAGACTCATCAAATTGGCGCTCACTTTCGTTTGAACCATACCGCTGATGGTCATCAACATCGCAATGGGAATGACCGCGGCAGTTAACAACGCGGCCCGGACGTTACCCAGAAATATGAACAAAACGATGATGACCAGCAAGGCTCCTTCCACAAGATTCGTCCGCACGGTTCGAAGCGTGTTATCGACCAGTCGAGTGCGATCGTAGACAGCGGTTGCCGTGACTCCGTCGGGTAAGCTTGCCTGGATTTCCTTCAGTTTTTTCGCCACACCGCTGGCGACCGCGCGACTGTTCTCTCCGATCAGCATAAACACCGTACTCATCACAACTTCGCGCCCATTTTGCGTCGCTGCACCGGAGCGGAGTTCCTGACCCAAACCGATCGTGGCGACGTCCTTCACGCGAACGGGCACGCCCTTGGTTTCTCGGATAACAATATCGCCGAGATCCTCGAGACTATTGGCTTGTCCGGGCACCCTCATTAGCCATTGAGCACCGTTGTTCTCAATAAAGCCCGCACCGCGATTATTGTTGTTTCTTTCAATAGCCGATGAGACGTCCACGAATGTCAGCCCATATGCGAAAAGCTTCGCTGGTTCCGGTGCCACGAGGATTTCCTTTTTGTAACCACCAATCGGGTTTACTTCGACGACACCCGGGACCCTTAGCAGCTGAGGGCGAATTATCCAGTCGTGTACAGAGCGCAGGTCCGTCGGTGTAATCGGCGAACCGTCAACATTGCTCGCGCCCGGCTCAGCATCCACGGTGAACATGAAAATCTCGCCAAGTCCGGTAGCAATCGGCCCCAACGCCGGTTCAACTGAAGCCGGCAAGGCGGAGCTGGCCGCGCTCAAGCGTTCACCGACTTGCTGTCGCGCAAAATAAATATCAGTTCCTTCTTCGAAAATGACCGTGATCTGCGACAAGCCATAACGCGAAACAGAGCGCGTGTAGTTCAGCCGAGGCGAACCGGCCATCGCATTTTCGAGCGGAAAACTAATTCTCTGTTCCACCTCCAGCGGCGTATACCCGGGCGCGGCAGTATTAACTTGTACTTGTATGTTGGTGATATCGGGGACTGCATCGATGGGCAATTTTGTGAAATTCCACAACCCGAGGCCAACCATGAGCAATACGAACGAAAGCACCAGGCCCCTTTGGGCTAATGCGCGTTTCAAAATAAAATCAAGCATTGCGGGTCCTCAGTGGTCGTGCGATGCACCGGACTTTTCAATGTCCGCTTTGACGAGATAACTGTTGGTAGTTACATAACGCGTGCCAGGTTCGAGCCCCCCAAGCACTTCAACGGCATTCGCGTCCTGCCTGCCGAGTTCCAGCATGCGAACTTCGTATTCTTCACCTATCTTGGCGTAAACAACGGTGAAATCCCGGAACCCCTGTAGCCCACTTCGTTTGACGGCGAGTGGAACCGGATACTCTGCGACCTTTATTTTGGCCGTGACGTACATTCCGGGAAGAAACAGGCCGTTGGCATTTTCGAGCACAACACGCGCCGTTGCCGCCTGATTACTGTCGGCAACGACTTTAGTTCGAGCGATGCTACCGTTTGCAGTGATCTCTCCAGTCGCCGTCGACAACGAAACAGGATCGCCCACCTTCACCCGCAAGCGGTGTGTCGGGAACAGGGACAGATCCGCCCAGACGGTAGAGGTATCCAGGATTGTGAACAAATTGCGCCCATTCGTTTGCTCACCGGGATTCGCATCGCGTTCCGTGACGACGCCGTCGATCGGCGCAGCGATGGAATACGAATTAAGGCTTTCATTACTTTCAACTGTGGCGAGCGTTTGTCCCGCTTTGACCGATGCACCCGTCGCGACGCGGACGGATTTGATTTCTCCGTCGAATCGCGCGCTGACGACACTTTGGCGTTCCGTAACGGGCACTATCTGACCGAATACTTCGACGGTATCAACTATGTTCGCCGGCCCGGCGATCTCCGTTTCCAAACCGAACGCCTCTGCGACCTTGGCCTCGATGCGTGTACGGCCCTCAAAATTGTCATATTCCCACCGATGGATTTCACCCCTGACACCCGCCTCAATCGAGACGATAAAAGAATGTGGTTCGTAGACCACCATATCCCCGCGAAGAAAGCCGTTCTCGGGTTTAAAGTTAATCTCGTCGACACGGTCGCCAAGACGAATCAATCGAATATGGAGATCGACTTCGGTTGGATCTATTGCCTCTCCGCCAGTCGTTAACCACGCCCGAAATTCCGGCGGAACGCCGGTTTCGAAAATTGCCAGTTCCAGCGTGATGTCACCGTCTGTGAGGATCCGCCCGCCATGTTCTCCGCGCATATAATCTGCGGCAGGTTCGGCATGACCGTCTTCCGAATTCCCGCCCATATTTAAGATGCTGGTATCGCAAGCGCTGAGTAACGCGGCTGAAATTATCAGTAAAGTAGCCGTGACGTATTGATTGTTTATCATTTGCTTTCTTCCAATTTGACGGCTCGCGTCCCTGTCAGGCGCTCGATTTCAATAACGTGCCTGTGTGAATCGATGCTTGCTGCGATCAATTCGCGACGCGCATCGATGAGCTCGGTTTGCACGGCGCCCCATTCCATGTAGCTGTAACGACCGAGCTCATAAGCGTCGTGGGTCTCGGATAATGCTGATTCGATCCGGGGAATAATCTGGTCGCGCAGAACACTGGCCCGATGCAGGCTGTGTTGGAGTGATTCGTAGAAGACATACAGTTTCGTTTCGAGACGTACGCGGGCCGCCGCTCCCTCCGCCCGCGTTTTGGCGACCTGCGCTCTTGTTTCGGCAATCCGGCCCTGATTACGGTTTCTGATCGCTAAAGGGATCGAGATGCTACCCAGCAAGGCCTGGTCGTTTGTCGCTTCGAATCTGCGAACGCCGAGGCTGGCCCGCCAAACCGGTTTACTCTGAGCCTGAGCCAGCGATAACTCCGATTCGGCTAATCGTTCCGCCGACAAATATCTCGTTAGGTCTGTGCTGTCGAGCATGCTTTCCCGAAGAGCATCGAACGAAACTGTCTCCGGCAACGTTAAAAGCCTGCCCTGTACGGTGACGAATTCAGGAGCGATTTGCCCCCATTGAGCGGCCAGACGGTGTCGGCCGGCAGAAAGTTCATGATCCAGGTCTTCGCGGACAAGTCGGGCCGCGGCGAGTCTCGCCTCTGCGCGAGCCAGGTCTGCGGACGGCGTTCGGCCGGCTTCAACACGCCGGGTAACCGCCACTATGGTGTCTTCCGCCAGCCTGACGGCTTCGTCCGCGGTGGATATTTGCGCCTGAACCGCCAGAACGTCAAGAAAACGACGAGCCGTCTCGGCTGCGACATCCAATCGTAATAGATCGGCGTCAGTAGCAATGAGTGTTTCACGATCCAGCGATACATTAACGCGTCGTTCGCGGACTCGCCGTTCGATCACCCAGGCGAGACTGATCGTAGCTTCTGCGCTTTTGAACCCGGTAAATGCATCGGATCCCAGCGCATCTTCCAACGCCACGGTCAGTTGCGGATTCGGCGCCAGATGCGCTTGTTGAACGCGGCCTCGCGCCGCATCGAGTTCGAATCCCGATGCCACAAGATCGGGGTTACTGCTTAAGCTTTTTGTTATTGCATTATCGAGCGTTAGAACGTCCAGCTCGCTCAACAAGGTACTCTCGCCGTACGCGACACCGCTTTGCACAATAAGCAAGGCGAATGCGCACGTATAGCGCCTCAGGGTATTCGACATCTATCCGTCTCCCGCCGCGCATCAGGATGCACAGCGCTGGGACCAACGAGAAAGCCGGCGAGCGCTGCTTAGAGCGTCGTCTGGCGTAACCAGGTCAGGAGAGGAGCGTCGGGGGTGCGCGCAAGGGGGGGCGCCATCGAAAGCGATGGCGTGGACGTAAAAGCCCCGTGCCGAATATCCATAAATGCGCTTGGCATTTAGCGACAACCAGCAGGGTGAAAATAAAGACGACAACGAAAGAAAACGGCTGATCTACGCTGCGGATTACGTCAAAGAGCGATACGTCCGTATCGCCAAAATGACCGTGGTCTCCGAGCGTAGATTCGTGGATATGAGTCCCGTGAAGCCCACCGGCTCCTTCGGCGTTAACGTGCAGGTGGATGCCTCTCGCTTGCATTGACACAAGCGAGATGACGATAAAAACAGCCAAGATGGAACGCACACTACTCACTAAAGTAATATAACCCGGAATCGTAAAAATACTAAGCCCGAAATATGGACTTGCCCGGGTCTGGCGGACATTTTCGCGCTATGTTTGGACTTGCCCGGGTCTGGCGGACATTTTCGCGCTATGTTTAGAGCATA
>MRWG01000156.1_pt1 | contig 120365 bp, 109 predicted proteins | sample 1013341 | NCBI WGS metagenome assembly MRWG01 (sample SAMN06117577, study PRJNA244670) | biofilm metagenome | biome: Water; feature: Cathode Biofilm; material: Biofilm; isolation source: microbial consortium enriched at the cathode of a solar microbial fuel cell | place: USA: District of Columbia...
GGGGCCGGCGTCACCGGCAGGCCCGCGACCTCGACGGTCTCGAGCGGCGCCTCGACCCTGGAGGAGCAGGATCCCGAGGCGCCGCTCGAGACCGTCGAGGTCGCGGGCCTGCCGGTGACGCCGGCCCCGCCCCCCACGGCGGAGACGCCGAGCGAGACGGCCGGGACCGCGCGCCGCGACCTGCCGCAGCCGCGCCTCAAGCCCGAGCCGCCGCCGGCCAAGCCCGCGGCCGAGGCCGCGGCAGAGACCCCAACGGCGGAACCGCGCCCGACCAAGCGGCCGCCCGACGCCGAGGCGCAGGCCGCCGCCATCGCGACCGCGATCGACAAGGGCGACGTCGCGCGCGTGCGATCGCTGACCGACGGGTTGGCGCCGGAGCGGCTGGCCGCGATGACCACGGTCGCCGATGACCGCTACGGCAGCGGCGAGCGGCACCTGGTCGACCACGCCGTGCTGCGCGGACGCCGGCGGATCGCCGACCTGCTGATCGACAAGGGGCTGATGCCGAGCCCGACCGCGATGCACGCCGCCATCGCCAACGCCGACCGGCCCGAGCTGGCCGGCACGGTGGCCTGGCTGATCGACCGGGGCGTCGATCTCGATGCGCGGGAGGAGGGGCTGACCCCGCTGATGCGCGCGGCGCTTCGCGGGCGCGGCGATCTGGTGGAGCAGCTGCTGCTCGCCGGCGCGAACCCCAGCCTCTCGACCGAGGACGGGCGCACCGCCGCCGACCTCGCGCGACGCGCCGGGCGCCCGGCGCTGCAGGAGACGCTGCTGCTGGCGGCGCAGGAATCGCGCTATCGCGCGCTGATGCTGGGGCTGAGCTGGACCGATACGCTGGAGAGCCTCGAGGACCGGATCGAGCGCTGCAAGGATATCGGCGACGATTTCACCGCCTGCAAGCTGAAGGCCGACGCCTGGCTCGACGACGCCGCCGTCGTGGTCGGCCAGTTCGACCGCCGCGCCGGCGACCGGTTGGTGGCGCTGCAGATCGACAGCCGGCCGATCGCCGACCCGATGGCCGCGCGCCGGCGCTTCGAGGAAGTGGCCGCGGCGATCGAGGACCGCCTGCCGAGCGACCATGGCGGCTTCACCAACCGGCGCGCGCCGGCCGACCAGAGCTTCTTCCACGCGCTTCGACCCGAGGTGAACCAGGGCGCCTATTTCGGCTACTGGCCGGACCACGATCGGGCGCGACCGGTCTTCGTGCATCTGAAGCTGTCCGGCATCGACGACGCGCGCGGCTTCTACCGCATCGTCATCGGCAACCCGTTCCGCGCCAGCTGACCGGCCCCGCGCCTCACGCTTCCGCGAAGACGATGGTGCGCGCGAAGCGCTGGGTGTCGTCGCCCGCCAGATCGAAGACCCGCTGGCCCCGGGCACGCTTGAAGATCCGGTAGAATCCGCTGAAGGCGCTGGTCGCGACGGTCAGGCCCCGCTCGCGCAGCGCGGGGTCCGTGTGGTCCCGGAAGATCTCGGCGTTCTCGCCCAGAAGTTCGATGAAATCCTCCCGGCCGCGGCGCATGAAATCCGGGAAGAACTGCATCTCCGTCTCGATCCCGATCTCGTCCGTTTCCGGATAGTGGAAGGGATAGATCACCGGATGGATCTGGCAGTGCCCCTCGGCGAAGTCGATCCGCAGCTTGAAGCGCGCGCAGGCGTGGACCGCCTCGACCAGGGCCGCCGTCTCGTCCGGCGCGTCGCTGTCATAGACCGGCTCGAAGGCGCCGCGCGCGGCCCAGCGCAGTTCCTTGTAGCGGCCGGTCGACATCAGCTGCGTCTTCACCGTCTTGGCCACGGCCATGTCGTCCGGATAGGCGCTGTTGGCGAAGACGTCGAGGCCGGTGTAGTAGGAGAAGTAGTTCTTCCCCACATGCTGGCGCCCGGCCGAGCGGGCGACCAGATTGCGTTGGCAGGCCCACATCGCGCCGCCGCGAACGATCACATGCGGCACTTCCAGCACCTCGATATAGGTCGCCTCGCCCTTGCGCGCCTCGATCGTCTCGTCCGGCTGCAGGAAGATGCGGATATCGGCGCCGGCGAGCGCGCTGTCCACGATTCCGTCATCCGCATTGTGCCGCGCCCGCAGGCCGGAGTCCGACATCCGCACCTCCCGAAGGACAGGGGAACACCGTAGCCGCGGCCGTCGGGGCGCGTCCAGGTCGCGGCCGGATTTTCCTGTCGTCGCGACGCGAATGCCCCTAGCGTTCGGGTCGGATCACGCGGAAGGGGAGGCTGGACATGGCGCACGCGCTGGAGGACCTGGTCACCATCGAGAACGGCGCGCCCGCGACGCCGACCTTCAGCGCCGGCGAGATGGAGCGCCGGCGCGCCGCGGTGCGCCGGGTGATGGCGGACCGCGGGATCGAGGCGGCCTTCTTCACCTCGATCCATATGATCGCCTACCTCGCCGACTTCGTCTATTGCAGCTTCGGGCGCAGCTACGGGCTCGCGCTGACATCCGACATGGCGACCGTCGTCGCGGCCAAGATCGACGGCGGTCAGCCCGGCCGCCGGGCGCGGGGGAGCGGCGCGGAGGCGCTCACCTATACCGACTGGCGGCGCGACAATTTCGAACGCGCCGCCCGGCGTCTCTTGCCCGCGCGCGGCACGGTGGGGGTTGAGTTCGACCACCTCTCGATCGACCGGTTGCGGCGGCTCGAGGCCGCGTTGCCGGATGTGACCTTCGTCGATATCGCGGCCGACTGCATGGCGCTCAGGATGGTGAAGAGCGCGGAAGAGATCGCCCACATCAAGACGGGCGCCGCGATCGCCGATCTCGGCGGGGAAGCCTGCGTCGCCGCCCTGCATGAGGGCGCGGCGGAGCATGAGGTGGCGCTCGCCTCGACGGGCGCGATGGTCCGGGCGATCGCGGAGCGATTTCCCGATGCCGAGCTGATGGATAGCTGGACCTGGGTCCAGTCCGGCCTCAACACCGACGGCGCCCACAACCCCGTCACCAGCCGACGGATCGCGGCGGGCGACATCCTGTCGCTCAACTGCTTCCCGATGATCGCCGGATACTACACCGCGCTGGAGCGTACGCTCTTCCTCGGCCATTGCGACGACGCATCCCGCCGGCTTTGGGAGATCAATGTGGCGGTGCATGAGCGGGGCCTGGACCTGATCCGGCCCGGCGCGCGCTGCTGCGACATCGCGGCCGAGCTCAACGAGATCTACGCGCGCCACGATCTGCTGCGCTACCGCAGCTTCGGTTACGGCCACAGCTTCGGGGTGTTGAGCCACTATTACGGCCGCGAGGCGGGGCTGGAACTGCGCGAGGATGTCGAGACCGTGCTCCGCCCGGGGATGGTGATCTCGATGGAGCCGATGATCACGATCCCCGACGGCGCGCCCGGCGCCGGCGGCTATCGCGAGCACGACATCCTGGTGGTGACCGAGACGGGGGCCGAGAACATCACCGGCTTCCCCTACGGTCCGGCCCACAACATCGTGCCCGCGGCCTAGCGCTCGCCGTCCGCCTCCGCGGCGTCCAGCATCTCGCCGATCGCGGTGAACTTGCGCCGCACGCGGCCGGAATCGGCGCGGCCGGTCTCGGCCGCATCGATCCGGACCCAGCCCTGCCAGTCGACCACCCGCGCGCCCGCCTCGCCGAGCCGCGCCTCGACCGCCTGGCGGCCCGGCCGGCCGGCGGGCGGATGCTCCGCCATGATCCGGTCGGCGATGCCGTGGGCTTCCGATCGGTTGGTGCCGATCGTGCCGCTGGGTCCGCGCTTCGCCCAACCGACCACATAGAGCCCGTCGGCCACCTTGCCGTCGTCGTTGCGCAGGCGTCCGTGCTCGATCGGCAGGTCGCCGCAGGCGCGCGTCGTATAGCCGATGCAGGGGATGACGATGTCGCAGGGGATGTCGAGCGTCTCGTCGGTGGCGACGGCCGTCTCGCCCTCCATCCGGGTCTTGCGGAAGCGCATGGCGCGGACGCGGCCGTCGTCGCCGGCCAGCACCTCCTCCGGCTGCAGGCAGAAGGCGAGGCGGATCGAGACCGGCGCCTCGCGCGGCGCGTCCGCCAGATCCTTCAGCACCTGATAGGCCTGGGAATGGGGCGTGTCCTCGGCCGCCAGCGGCACGTCCGCCGGATCGACCTTGACGGCGGCGCCGGAGAGCTCGCCCAGCTCGCGGATCTCCGCCGGGGTGAACTTCACCTGCTGCGCGTCGCGCCGGCCGACCATGAGGATCTCCTCGATCGGCGCGTGGTGGAGATGGCCGGTGACGTCGGGCGACAGGTCGCTCTCCTGCATCTCGTCCGACTGCTTCGCCAGCATGCGGGTGACGTCGACCGCCACATTGCCGTTGCCGATGACGACGGCCCGGCGCGCCTCGCCCAGCAGGGCGCCGAGTTCGGACGCGCGGTCGGCGGCATCGGGATGGTCGTTGTACCAGCGGGTGAAGGCGCCGGAGCCGAGGACGCCCGGCAGATCGTCGCCGGGCACGCCGAGCGGCCGGTCCTCCGGCGCGCCGATCGCGATCACGACGGCGTCGTAGGCCTGGCGCAGATCCTCGAGATCGAGGTCGCGGCCGATCTCGACATGACCGAAGAAGCGCACCTCGGGCTTCTCCAGCGCCTTCGCCATCACGCGCGAGGACATCTTGATGCTCTGGTGGTCGGGCGCCACGCCCGAGCGCACGAGGCCGAAGGGCGTCGGCAGCCGGTCGAAGACGTCGATCTCGACCGCGCCTTTCGCCTTCTTGCCCAGACGCTCGGCGACGTAGCACCCGGCGGGGCCGCTGCCGACGATGGCGACTTTCAGGGTGGTCATGGATCAGGTCCCCCGTTCACTCCCTCTCCCTTCATGGGAGAGGGTCGGGGAGAGGGTGCCTGCGGCAGGCGCGATTGTCAGCCGCAAGCACCCCCCTCCAACCTCCCCCCATGAAGGGGGGAGGCTCTTGCATCAGTGCAGTTTCACGTACTCGTAGTCGACCGGCTTGGAATCGATGCCGCGGTCCGGCGGGGCGATCCAGCCCGCCATCTTGCCGGGTTCGATCACCTGCTTCATCAGGCTCTTGACGTAGACCCGGTCGGCCTCGGTCGGCAGCCATTCGGTCTTCTTGCGCTCGAACTCTTCGGCCGAGATCGGGTTGCCCTCCGGATCCGTGGTGTGGCCCATCCAGGGGCCGACCCCGCGGCGGAAGCGGGTGGAGGGCAGCTTGATCTCGAAATCGACGCCGGCCTTCTTGATCAGTCGGTTCCAACGGGTGACGCCCATCTGGCAGTCCTTGACGTAGGCCTGGCGCACCATCTCGTTGACGGCGTTGCGCGCGGGCGCGTTCTCGGTGGTCATGCCGCCCTTCTCGTCCGGGACGGTCAGCTCGTAGGTGGCGTCCTTCAGGATATGGTCCTCGAAGCTCGCCTCGTCCGGGCGGCCCTTCAGGCCGGCGGCGAAGTAGGTGGCGGCGTTCGAGGACTTCTCCGAGCCGAAGAGATCCATGCAGCTGGAGAACCAGAAGTTCACGTAGCGCTGCAGCAGCGGCAGGTCGATCGCGCCGGCCTTGCGGATCGCTTCCGGATCGTCGGAATTGATCTCGTTCATGACCTCCAGCGCGCGCTTGATCACGCGGCCGATGCCGGTCTCGCCGACGAACATGTGGTGCGCCTCCTCGGTCAGCATGAACTGACAGGTGCGCGCCAGCGGGTCGAACGAGCTCTCGGCCAGCGACTTCAGCTGGAACTTGCCGTCCCGGTCGGTGAAGTAGGTGAACATGAAGAAGCTGAGCCAGTCGTCGATCGGCTCGTTGAAGGTGCCGAGGATGCGCGGATTGTCCGGATCGCCGGAATGGCGGTGCAGCAGCTCCTCCGCCTCCTCGCGGCCCTGGCGACCGAAATAGGCGTGCAGCAGATAGACCATGGCCCAGAGGTGACGACCCTCCTCGACATTGACCTGGAACAGGTTGCGCAGGTCGTAGAGCGACGGGCAGGTCTGGCCCAGCAGGCGCTGTTGCTCGACCGAGGCGGGCTCGGTGTCGCCCTGGGTCACGATCAGGTTGCGCAGCGCCGCGCGGTGCTCGCCCGGCACCTCCTGCCACACCGGGTTTCCGTACTCGTCGCCGAAGCCGATCGTGCGGTCCTTGTCCTGGTCGGCCAGGAAGATGCCCCAGCGGTAGTCCGGCATCTTCACGTGCCCGAAGGTCGCCCAGCCCTTGGCGTCGACCGAGGTGGCGGTGCGCAGATAGACGTCGGAGGCCTGGAAGCCCTCGGGCCCCAACTCCGTCCACCAGTCCAGAAAATGCGGCTGCCAATGTTCCAGCGCGCGCTGCAGCGCCCGGTCCGTCGACAGGTTGACGTTGTTGGGGATGCGTTCCTGATAGTTGATCGCCATGGTCGTTTACACCCTTTTCCAGTCGAAATCGGCCTTCGAGCCAGAGCCGAACAGTTTCAACGCGCCTTTGTCCCCCACCGCGTTGGGTCGAATGAAGATCCAGTTCTGCCAGGCGCTGAGGCGCCCGAAGACCCGGGTCAGCATGGTCTCCTTGGTCGGGAAGCGGAGGTTCGCCTCCATGCCGGTCAGCGCGTCGGGCGAGAGGCTCGCGCGCTCCTCGGTGGCGATGCGGATCTCGTCCGCCCAGTCGAGGTCGTCCGGCGCGAAGGTGACGAGCCCGGCCTCCTCGGCCGCCGGCGCGTCCATCGCCTCGCCGATGCGGGCCTTCAGCGCGTCGATCCTCTCGGCGTCCTCGTAGAAGCGGTTCTCGAGCCGCGTGCGGTCGTCGACACCCACCAGATGGGCGAAATTCATCGCTGAGAGGCGGATCGTCGGCGCGGCATCCGGATCGTCCGGCAGCTCCAGCATGTAGCTGCGGTCGGCGGCCAGCGCGACCTCGAACAGCGTGCCGGCGAAGCAGCTGCCCTCGTCGATGATCGCGAACAGCGAGCGCGAGGTGACGTCGACCCGCTGCAGCGTCCGGCGCAGGAAGCCGACCGTCTCGCGGATGAACCAGTCGTCCTCGACCGCGTCGGCGAGCAGTGCGTCGTAGGCCAGCACCTTCTCGGCGTCGCCTTCGGTCTTCAGATGCCACATCCCCATGCTGTCATGGTTGGTGCGCAGCATCAGGATGGCGTCCTCCAGCTCGCGCGCCATCTGAAGCGGCCAGAATTCGACGCCCTGGGCGCGGGCCGCCTCGGCGTCGGCGGGCGGGTCGCTGTCCGGGCCCTTGATGGTGAGGGTGACCACGCGGGTCGCCTCGTCGATCGAGACGTCGAGGAAGCGATAGCCGTAGCCGTCGTCCCGCATCTCGCGCGCGACCTTGGTCCACGCGATGCCTTCGGCCTCGCTCGGCCGGATGCTGCTGGCCGCCAGCTCCTCGGCGCGGGCCCGGACCTTCTCGTCGAAAGTCTGCTTCGGCGCGATCTCGTCGACCAGGCCCCAATCCTTCGCCTTGCGGCCGCGCACGCCCTCTTCCGAGGTGCAGAACACGTCGGCCAGGTCGCGGCGCACCTTGCGCTTGTCGGTGACGCGGGTCAGGCCGCCGGTGCCCGGCAGCACGCCCAGGAGCGGCACCTCCGGCAGGCTGACGGCGCTGGAGCGGTCGTCGATCAGGAAAATCTCGTCGCAGGCGAGCGCCAGCTCGTACCCGCCGCCGGCGGTCGTGCCGTTGCAGGCGGCGATGAACTTCAGACCGGAATGTTTGGAACTGTCCTCCATGCCGTTGCGGGTCTCGTTGGTGAACTTGCAGAAATTCACCTTCCAGCCGTGGGTCGAGGTGCCCAGCATGTAGATGTTGGCGCCGGCGCAGAACATCCGGTCCATGCCGGAGGTGACGATCGCCGTCTTCACCGTCGGGTTCTCGAACCGGATGCGGTTGAGCGCGTCGTTGAGCTCGATATCGACGCCGAGGTCGTAGGAGTTGAGCTTCAGCTTGTAGCCCGGCTTGATGCCGCCATCCTCGTCGACGGTCAGCGTCATGGTCGCGATCTCGCCGTCCACCTCATAGGACCAGTGGCGGTATTCCGACGGGTCGCGGTCGTAGGTCACGATGTTGGCGGCCGCCTGTCCGGCGCCCTCACCAGCACCTTGCGCGGCTTCCTGCTCTGCGGTTTGAGCGCTCATTCCCGATCCCTTTCGATGGCGGACGCCGTTCCGCGGGGGCTCGATTTCGGCCCCGGCCCGGCTGGCGTCTCTTGATGATCTGACATGCACTATAATGCATGCTCGGCCTGCATGCAAGGAATTATGATGCGTGTTTCCAGGTCGCGCGGGATGCCGGCGACCCGGACCGAGCTCCGGGCCGACAGGGGGCAGCCGCTGCCGTTGGGGTGGGATTTCAGCACCGGGTCGCCCGGCCCATCGCCCGGCCAATCGACCGGCCAATCGACCGGACTGACGGCCGGGTCGCGGGGGCGGGGAGGGGGCTCAGGCCGCGGCGCCCTCGGCGATCAGCGGCTGCACGGCCGCGATCAGCTGGGCGAGGCTCTGCTCCACCGTCTGACCCGAGGTGTCGACGACGGCGTCGGCGCGGCGATAGCTCGGCTCGCGCGCGGCGAGGATCGCCTTCAGATCCTCCATCGCCTCGTCATTGCGCGCCATCGGGCGGAGGTCGCCCTGGTCGATGACCCGGGCCATATGCTCCTCGGGCGTGGCCTTGATCCAGACCGTGTGGCAGTGCTCCAGCAGGTAGGCGAAGGTCCCGGTCTCGGAGACGAGCCCGCCGCCGGTCGAGATCACCACCGAATCGTGCTGGCCGACCGCGGTCTCCAGCGCCCGGCGCTCGTAGCGGCGGAAGGCCGGCTGGCCGGAAAGCGCCAGGATCTCGCCGATGCTGCCGCCGTAATCCTGCTCGACGATCCGGTTGAGCTCGATGAAGGGGAGTTCGAGGCGTGCCGCCAGGAGCCGCCCCAAGGTCGATTTCCCCGCCCCGCGCAGGCCGATCAGCGCGATGCGCCGGCGCTTGTCGTTGGCGGGCGCGCCACCCGCCAGGTGCCGTTCGACGGCGCCGCGCACGGCCGGCAGCTGCGCCGGCTCCACCCCGCGCAACAGATCGAGGATCGGGGCGAGGTCGGCCTCGCTCTGCGCCGCGCCCGAGACGAGGTCGGCGAGCGGATAGTCGACCGCCCGCGCGATCTGGCGCAGCACCGCGATCGAGGGGTTGCCGGAGCCGCTCTCGAGCTGCGCCAGATAGCGTTCCGAGACGCCGGAATCGCGGGCCAGGATGCGCCGGGCCATGCCGCGCTTCGCTCGGGCGTCGCGTACGCGCGAACCGAGCTCGGCGAGATAGCCCGCCAGCTCCGGATCCTCGACCTCCTTGCCGCGCCGCTCGCTCATGCGCTCCCTCGGCTCCCCTCCTCGGGTACGGTCGCGAAGCTTGCGGCGACTCGACGCGCGCCGCAAGGGATGATGTGCAGTATGATGCTTTTCTTGAATGGTTTCATGCACTATAGTGCCGAACTCCGGGCTCGGAGAGCAACGAAAACCTTAAGAGGAAGAGCAGACGGGATGGCGGATGGCGTGAAGATTCTGGTGGGCACCATGACCGGCACGGCCGAGCTGGTCGCCGACGAGATCGAGGAAGTGCTCAGCGACAAGGGGGTGGAGACCGAGATCGAGTTGATGGACGATCTCGATTCGAGCGTCTTCGCGGACGGCGGCACCTTCATCATCTGCACCTCGACCTACGGCCAGGGCGACGTGCCGGATAATGCGCACGCCTTCCTGGATTCCCTGAAGAGCGACAAGCCGGACCTCTCCGCCGTGCGCTACGGCGTCTTCGCGCTGGGCGACATGACCTACGCCCAGACCTTCTGCTTCGGCGGCAAGCAGTTCGACGAGGCGCTGCAGGAGCTCGGCGCCAAGCGCGTCGGCGAGGTGATGCGCCACAACGCCTCCGAAGGCACGCTGCCGGAGGACGAGGCCGCCGACTGGGCCGCCGAGTGGTACGAGACGCTGACCGAGGCCGCCTGACCGGCCGGCGTCCCATCGCACCGCGCCGCCAGAAGCGCGGGACGCAAGAAGAACGAAAAACCGGACATCGAATGGATAGGCCCCGTGGGGCGGCTTTCGACGCGCAGCCTTGAACCGGGCGCGGCGCCGGATGCCGGAAGGAGGAGCACCGCCATGACCGCTTCGAGCGAGATCGAGGAGTTCGCCGAAATCGTCGCGACCGTGACCCGCGATATCGCGGGCAAGCCGCTCGACGCCGATCTCGACCGCTATCTGAACGAAACCTACCCGCCCGGCAGCGAGACCTTCCGAAAGCTCGCCGACGCCTGCCGCAAGGGCATGGATGAGGGCTGGCTCGGCGAGCGCGAGATGGGCGGCATCCGCTTCGGCCGGCCGGTGAAGCCGGGGCCCGCGACCGACGGCTTCTCCGTCGACGTCGTGCGCTACAAGGATCTGGCCGGCCCGCACCACGGTCACCCCAAGGGCGAGATCGACATGATCGTGCCGATCGACGCGGGCGCCGAGTTCGACGGGCGCGGCGAGGGCTGGCTCGTCTACGAGGCGGGAACGGCGCACCATCCGACGATCTCGGGCGGGGAGGCGATCGTGCTCTACCTGCTGCCCGACGGCGAGATCGCCTTCACCAAGAAATAGAGGGGGAGCCGCCCGGACAAGACGGCGGCCCCTGCACGACATCGGGCCCGGAGAACGGCCCGAAACCTGGGAGGAAACCATGGGCGCGAGCTTCAATGCCGGCGAGCTCTACAACGCGGCCGACGATCTGATCGGCCGCAATCTCGAAGCCGGGCGCGGCGACAAGCCGGCCTTCATCGACAAGTCGGGCCCGCACAGCTACGCCGAGCTCGAGCAGCGCGCCTGCCGGGTCGCCAACCTGCTGACGGCGCGCGGCATCGGCATCGACGACCGAATCCTGATGGCGATGACCGACACGATCGACTTCCCGGCCGTGTTCCTGGGTGCGATCAAGGCGGGCGTGGTGCCGATCCCGGTCAACACGCGCCTGACGGAGGCCGACTACGCCTTCATGCTGGCGGACAGCCGGGCCAAGGCGCTGGTCGTCTCGGAAGCGCTGCTGCCGCAGTTCGAGGGCCATGTGCGCGAGCACCGCTATCTCGAGACGGTGATCGTCTCCGGCGCCGACGCGCAGGGCCACGAGCTGCTGGAGGAGGGCCTCGCCGACCAGCCCGACAGGTTCGAGACCGCGCCGACGCGCGCCGACGACATCTGCTTCTGGCTCTACACCTCCGGCACCACGGGCAAGCCGAAGGGCGCGGTCCATCTGCACGCGCACCTCGCGCGCACGGCCGATCTCTACGCCATCCCCGTCCTCGGCATCCGCGAGGACGACGTCGTCTTCTCGGCCGCCAAGCTGTTCTTCGCCTACGGGCTCGGCAACGGCCTCACCTTCCCGATGGCGGTCGGCGCGACGACGGTGCTGCTGGAAGGCCCGCCGGAGCCGAAGGCGGTCGCCGACATCCTGACCAACCAGGGCATCACCATCTTCTACGGCGTCCCCACGCTCTACGGCATGCTGCTGGCGAGCGACGCGCTGCCCGAGGCCGGCCAGCACAAGATGCGCAGCGCCACCTCGGCCGGCGAGGCGCTGCCGGCCGAGCTCTTCAAGCGCTTCAAGCAGAAGACCGGGGTGGAGATCCTGGACGGGCTCGGCTCGACCGAGATGCTGCACATCTTCCTCTCCAACCGGCCGGACGACATCAAGCCGGGCACGTCGGGCAAGCCGGTGCCGGGCTACGACCTGCGCCTCGTCGACGACGACGGCACCGTGATCGAGGAGGCGGGCGCGATGGGCATGCTGGAGGTGAACGGCCCGACCAGCGCCATCATGTATTGGGGCCAGCGCGACAAGAGCCGTGAGACCTTCTGCGGCCCCTGGACGCGCACCGGCGACAAGTATGTGCGCGACGAGCAGGGCTATTACACCCATGCCGGCCGCTCCGACGACATGCTGAAGGTGGGCGGCATCTACGTCTCGCCGGTCGAGGTCGAGAGCGCGCTGATGGAGCATGAGCAGGTGCTGGAATGCGCCGTCGTCGGCTATCCGGACCATGACGATCTGATCAAGCCCAAGGCCTTCGTGGTGCTGCGCGAGGGCGCGGGCGCGAGCGACGATCTGGCCGACGAGATCAAGGCTTTCGTCAAGCAGGCGCTGGCCGGCTACAAGTACCCGCGCTGGATCGAGTTCACGGCCGAACTGCCGAAGACCGCGACCGGCAAGATCCAGCGCTTCAAGCTGCGCCAGGATTGAGGGGAGCGCCGGCTGCCGATGTCTCCCGATACCGTCTCCGCGCCCGACCCCTTCTTCGTGGAAGCCGCCGGGCGCCGGCTGGAATGCGCCCGCCACGGCCACGCCGAGGCGACGCCCGGCGCCCCCACCCTCGTCATGCTGCATGAGGGGCTGGGCTCGCGCGCCATGTGGAAGGACTTCCCGGCGGCGCTGGCGGAGGCCACAGGGGCCGAGGTGCTGGTCTATTCGCGCTACGGCTACGGAGCCTCGGACCCGTTGGAGGCGCCGTTTGCGGCCGACTACATGCACCGCGAGGCGCTGGAGAGCCTGCCGGCGCTGCTCGACGCGCTCGCGATCGAACGCCCCATCCTGTTCGGCCATTCCGACGGCGCCTCGATCGCGCTGATCCATGCCGGCATGCAGGCGCGGCCGGTCGCGGGCGTGATCCTGGAGGCGCCGCACGTCTTCGTCGAGGATCTGACCATCGCGTCCATCGAACAGGCCAAGACCGTCTTCGAGACGACCGATCTGGAAGCGAAGCTCGGTCGCTACCACGCCGATCCGGGGCGCAGCTTCCGGGGCTGGAACGACATCTGGCTGCATCCCGACTTCCGCGCCTGGAACATCGAGGAGGCGCTGCCCGGCATCGACGTGCCGGTGCTGGCGATCCAGGGTGCGGACGACGAATACGGAACGCTGGCCCAGATCGACGCGATCGAGGCGGGCGTCGCCGGGCCGTTCGAGCGCCTCGTGCTGGAAGACTGCAAGCATTCCCCCCACCACGACCGGCGCGAGGCGGTGCTGGACGCGAGCGCGCGCTTCGTGGGCGAGCTCGCCGCATGACCCGGCGGGGCCGGTATGCTACCCGTCATTCCCGCGAAAGCGGGAATCCAGGGCATTTCGCATGGGCCGTGCGTGTCGCTCTGGATTCCGGATCGGCGCAAGCGCGCCGTCCGGAATGACGCAGCAAGCAGTGTTGGAGGCGCTCCGTGAGCGACCTGAAGAACCTCGACTATCCCCATGACGCCGCGCCCGCGGCCGGCACGCTCACCGAGGTGGCGCCCGGCGTCCATTGGCTGCGCATGCCGATCCCGCTCGATCTCGACCACATCAATCTGTGGCTGATCGAGGATGCGGACGAAGCGGGCGATCCCACCTGGACCGTGATCGACAGCGGCTTCGGCCATGACGACACGAAGCGGCTCTGGCGGCGGATCTTCGACGGGCCCGCCGCCGGCCGCCGGCCGCACAGGCTGATCTGCACCCACTACCATCCGGACCATTTCGGCCTCGCCGGTTGGCTCGCGCGCGAATACGGCGTCACCGTCGAGATGACGGAGACCGAATGGGTCGTCGGCGTGCTGCTGCAGCATATGGACGATGCGGGCTTCACGGCCTCGCAGGACCGCTTCTTCGCGCGCCAGGGCATGGACGCGGCGATGCGTGAACGTCTCGCCGGGGACGGCAACGAATATCGCGCGCGGGTCGACACCCCGCCGGAGAGCTTCCACCGCATCACCGACGGCGAGCGGCTGACGCTCGGCGGGCGGCGTTGGCAGGTGGTGGTGACCGAGGGGCATGCGGCGGAGCATGCCTGCCTGCACTGCCCGGAACTCGACCTCTTGATCTGCGGCGACCAGCTTCTGCCGAAGATCACGCCCAACATCTCGGTCTATTGGTTCAAGGACGGCTCCCGGCCGCTCGGCGAATATCTCGGCAGCCTCGACAAGCTGGAGGCGCTGCTGCCGGCGGAAACCCTGGTGTTGCCCTCGCACAAGCTGCCCTATCGCGGGGTGCAGACGCGCATCGCGCAGCTGCGCGCCCACCATGCGGAGCGGCTCGGCGCGCTCATCGGCGGCATGGACAGGGAGGAGGGGCGCAGCGCCTTCGCGCTGATCGGCAGCCTCTTCCCGCGCAAACTCGACGACCAGCACATGATCTTCGCGCTGGGCGAGGCGGTCGCCCATCTCGAGCATCTGGTGGAGGACGGCCGGGCGCGGGTCGAGACCGGACCGGACGGGGTGCGGCGCTACCGGCTCGCCTGAGCGGCGGCAATCATTCGATCAAGGGGGAGGACCGGCCGCGATGACCGGACGCTGTATCGACGACTACCATGTGGGGGAGACCTTCACGACCCGCGCGGCCGCGCTCGACGAAGAGGCCATCATCGCCTTCGCGCGCGACTACGACCCGCAGCCGATCCACATGGATCCGGAGTTCGCCGCCAACGAAGGCCCCTTCGGCCGGGTGATCGCCAGCGGCTTCCAGACCGTCGCCTTCTCCTTCCGGCTCTATCTCGAGCTCGGCCATTTCGAGGGCACCGGCCTCGCCGGCCCGGGGATGGACGAAATCCGCTGGCTGAAGCCGGTCTTCCCGGACGCCCCGCTGACCAGCCACGTGGTGGTGATCGAGGCGCGCCCCTCGCAGTCGAAGCCCGACCGCGGCTTCCTGCGTCTCGGCTTCGAGGTCACCAACGGCGCCGGCGAGACGGTGCTGACCTACCAGTCGATGACGATGCTGAAGCGCCGGAGCGCCTGACGGCTCAAGCGGCGGCAAGCCCCAAGAGCCGCCGCGCCTCCGCGACCTTGGCCGGGCGGCGGTCGTACTTCCCGCAAAGCTCCACGGCCTGCTCGACCAGCGCGGCGTTGGAGGGGGCGAGGGTGTCGCGGTCGAGGCGGATATTGTCCTCCAGCCCCGTGCGGACGTGCCCGCCGCGCTCCAGCGACCATTCGACCAGCGTCTTCTGGTGCCGGCCGATGCCGGCGCCGGTCCAGGTCGCGTCGGGGGCGAGCCGGGCCAGCGTGTCGACGTAGAAATCGAAGCTCGGCCGGTCGACCGGCATGGCGTTCTTGACCCCCATCACGAACTGGACGTGCAGCGGGCCCTTGATCTTGCCGGCCTTCTCCATTTCCACGGCGGAAAAGATCATCGAGAGGTCGAAGGCCTCGACCTCCGGCTTCACCCCATGCTCCAGCATCTGGCTCGCCAGGCTGTCGATCAGCTCCGGGCTGTTGTCGTAGACGCGCGTCGGGAAATTGCACGAGCCCGTCGCGAGCGAGGCCATGTCGGGCTTGAGGCCGATCATGCCGCCGCGCTCCGCCCCCTTGCCCGAGCGTCCGCCGGTCGAGAATTGCACGATCATGCCGGGGCAGTGCCGGCGCAGCCCTTCCAGCAGCCGGGCGAACTTCTCGACGTCCGAGGTGGGGGTGCCGTCGTCGTTGCGCACATGGCAATGGGCGAGCGTCGCCCCGGCCTCGAAGGCTTCCTGGGTGCTCTCGACCTGTTCCTCGACCGTGATCGGGACGGCCGGGTTGTTCTCCTTCTTCGGCACCGAGCCGGTGATCGCGACCGTGATGATGGCGGGCGTCGTCATGGCGTTTCCTTCCCTTCCCGTTTCTTCTCAGCTCCGGGCGCGCGTCAGCCGCGCCAACGCGCGAGCGCCCGGTCGATCATCGCGTTGGCGTCGCCCAGATGGCGCGCCGGGTCGGCGAGTTCCCGCCAGTCGACCGGCGCGTCGGTCATCCCGGCCAGCACGTCCGTCAGCGCTTCGCCGCGCGCCAGCGCGTCCGCCGCGGCGCGCTTGACCAACGTCTGCGCCTCCGCGCGGCCGAGATGGGGGGTGAGCGCGAAGCTCGCCGCCTCGGCCAGCACCAGGCCCTGCGTCGCGTCCAGATTGGCGCGCATGGCGTCCGCATCCACTTCCAGCGCCTCGATTGCCGCGCCCGTCCGGGCAAGCGCGGCGGACGACGCGCTCAGCAGCGCCGGCAGGGCGAGCCATTCCTGCATCCAGGCGACCCCGTCGCGCTCGTGCTGCGCCGGCAACGCCTGGGCGAGGCCGGCGAGCTGTTGACCGGCATGGCGGGCGAGCGCCAGCGCGGCCTCGGCCGCCGTCGGGTTGCGCTTGTTCGGCATGGTGGAGGAGCCGCCGGCGCCGGCGAGCCGCAGCTCGCCCAGCTCGCTCTGCCCCAAGAGCAGGATGTCCTGCGCGATCTTGGCTGCGCTGCCGGCGATGGCGGCGAAGCGCGCACCGATCTCCAGCAGCCCCTCGCGCCGTGCGTGCCAGGGGGTGTCGGGCAGCGCGAGGCCGAGCGCGGCGGCCATCCGCTGCTCGACCGCCCGGGCATTGGGGCCAAGCGCGGCCTGCGTGCCCGCCGCGCCGCCCAACGAAAGCGGCAGCGCCTCGACCTTCAACCGGTCGAGCGCCGCGCGGTGCCCAGCGAAAGGGGCGAGCCATTGCGCCGCGCGCAGCCCGAAGCTCGTCGGGGTGGCGGCTTGCGTACGCGTACGGGCCAGCATCACCGTGTCCCGGTGCGCATCGGCGAGACGTACGAGCGTGCGCCCCAACCCCTCGATCCGCCGGTGCATCAGCCCGATCGCGTCGGCGAGGCAGAGCATCAGCCCGCTATCGACCACGTCCTGGCTGGTCGCGCCGAAATGCACGAAGGAGGCGGCCTCGGCGCCGCCCTCGCGCTCGACGGCCGCACGCAGCCGGGCGACCAGCGCCGGCACCGGCACGCCGTCCGACGCGGTGCCCTCGGCGAGGTCCTGCGGGGCCAGCTCGCGGGCGAGGCGCATGGCCGCGGCCGCGATCGCCTCGGCCGCGGCGCCCGGAATGTCGCCGACCTCGGCCTGCGCCTCGGCCAGCGCCGCCTCGACCCTGAGCCAGGCGCGCAGCTGGGCGCGCCCGCCGACGAGCGTCGCCATCTCCGCGTCGCCATGAAGCCCCGCCAGATGGCCGGGCAGCAGCGCGTCCGCCGACGGGTCCGGTGTCTCAGGCATCGAAGAAGACCGTCTCGTCCGGCCCGCCGATCCGGATCGCGAGGCGATAGACCGGCGGCTTGCCGCCCTTCGCCGGCTGGCGCGCGGCGACCAACGTGCGCCGGCGCTCGGCATGTTCGATGCGAGCCAGGATCGGGTCGCTTTCGTTCGCGTCCGCCTCGTCGTCGAAATAGAGCCGCGTCAGCAGGCCGACATTGATGCCGCGCGCGACGATCCACAGCAGCACGTGCGGCGCCATCATCGGCCCGCCGGGGCCGAGCGCCGGGCCGGGGACGGGGCCGGGCTTCACCGTCTCGAAACGAAAGAGGCCGCTTTCCGGGTCGGTCGCCGTGCGGCCCCAGCCGAAGAATTGGGGGTCGGCGGAATGGCCGCGCGGATCCTCCGGGCTGGGGTAAAGGCCGTGCGCGTCGGCCTGCCAGAGCTCGATCACCGCATCGCGGATCGGCGCGCCGAGACGGTCGAAGACCACGCCTTCGATCGCGATGCGCTCGCCCTCGGCGTCCGGGCCGGCGATCACCTGGCCGGGGTCGTCATAGGGGCCTTCCAGCCCGGCGCGGCTCGGCGTCAGACCGATATGGACGTAGGGGCCCGCCGTCTGCGACGGGGATTCCTTCAGCGCGGGCAAGGTCGGGGTCGGGGCGAAGGCGGACGGTCGGCGGTCGGCGGCCATGGCGCGTCAGCTCCCTTCCGGCTTGTTCTCGAACGGCGTCTGGCGCCGGCCGCGCAGCACGATGTCGAAGCGATAGGCGAGGCAGTCCATCGGCATCGCCGCATTCCGGTCGAGCCGGGCGGTGAGCTGGTCGACCCCCGCCGCGTCGGGGATCGCGTTCAGGATCGGGCAGTACGGGATCAGCGGGTCGCCCTCGAAATACATCTGGGTGATCAGGCGCTGCGCGAAGGCGCGGCCGAACAGCGAGAAATGGATATGCATCGGGCGCCAGTCGTTCGGCCCGTTCGGCCAGGGATAGGCGCCCGGCTGGATGGTGCGGAAGCAATAGGCGCCCTCGGCATCCGTCACGGTGCGCCCGCAGCCGCCGAAATTCGGATCCAGCGCCGCGATATAGCCCTCCCGGTGGTGGCGATAGCGCCCGCCCGCATTGGCCTGCCAGATCTCGATCAGGCAGTCCGGGACGGGCCGCCCCGTCTCGTCCACCACCCGGCCATGGACCAGGATGCGCGGGCCCACCGGATCGCCGTCGCGGGCGTAGTTACGGATCAGATCGTGGTCGAGCGCGCCCAGCATGCCGTGGCCGAAGACCGGCCCCGTCGTCTCGGCGAGCGTCGAATCGAAGGCGACCAGCGGGCGTTCCGGCGCGCGCGCCGTCGAGGATTTGTAGGCGGGCGCATAGGCCGGCGGATGCCAAGCCCGGTCGCGCGCGAAATAGCCGCCGGGGATGGCCTGTGTCGGATCGCTCATCCCTCATCCTCCTCCAGCACGCGTTTGACGATCCGCATCGCGCGGTTCGCCGCCGGCACCCCGGCATAGACCGCGACATGCAGCATCACTTCCTTCAGATCGTCCGAGGTGGCGCCGGTGTTGCGCGTCGCGCGGGCGTGCATCGCCAGCTCCTCGTCATGCCCCAGCGCCGCCAGGAGCGCCATCGTCAGCATCGAGCGCTCGCGCGGGGATATCCCGTCCCGCGCCCAGAGCGAGCCCCAGGCGCCTTCCGTGATGAAGCGCTGGAAATCCGCGTCGAAGTCGGTCTTCGCCGCTTCCGCCCGGTCGACATGGGCATCCCCCAGCACGCGCCGGCGCACTTTCATGCCGCGCGCATGGGCCTCGGTCTCGTCTGCCTTCGGGTGGTCGCTCATGGAAGGTCTTGCGTCCTCGATCCTGCCGAGCCGCTATCCTGCGCGAAGCCGGGGCCGCTTGTAAAATCCCAAGGGGCCGTCGGGACCGGGTGGGGGTTAGAGCTGCGCGTCCCGGCCCATGGCGAGGAACTTCTCGCGCCGATGGCGGCGCAAGGCCGGCGCCTCCAGGCCTGTGAGGTCGGCCATCTGCGTCTCGATCGCCTCCCCGACCGCGTCGATCACCTGCTCCGGCTCGCGGTGGGCGCCGCCGATCGGCTCCGGCACCACCTGGTCGACGACGCCGAGCTTGGCCAAATCGCCCGCCGTCATGCGCAGCGCCTCGGCCGCGGTCTGGGCGTTGTCGGCGCTGCGCCAGAGGATCGAGGCGCAGCCCTCCGGCGAGATCACCGAATAGACGGAATGTTCCAGCATCAGCACCCGGTCCGCCGCCGCCAGCGCGATCGCCCCGCCGGAGCCGCCCTCGCCGATCACGACGGAGACCAGCGGCACGGAAAGCCCCAGGCACTTCTCGATCGAGCGCGCGATGGCCTCCGCCTGGCCGCGTTCCTCCGCGCCGACGCCGGGATAGGCGCCCGGCGTGTCGACCAGCGTTATGACCGGCAGCTTGAAGCGCTGGGCCATGTCCATCAGCCGCATCGCCTTGCGGTAGCCCTCGGGCCGGGCCATGCCGAAATTGTGGCGCACGCGGGCCTGGGTGTCGCCGCCCTTCTCGTGCCCCAGCATCACGACCGAGCGCCCGTTGAACCGGCCGATGCCGCCCTGGATCGCCTTGTCGTCGGCATAGGCCCGGTCGCCGGCCAGCGGCGTGTAGTCGGTGATGAGGCGCGCGATGTAGTCCGCGAAGTGCGGGCGCTGCGGGTGGCGGGCCACCTGCACCTTCTGCCAGGGGGTCAGCTTGGAATAGGCTTGGCGCAGCAGCTTGTCGGCCTTGGCCTGCAGGCGCGCCACCTCGTCGGCGATGTTCACTTCGCCATCGTCGGAGAGGTGGCGCAGCTCCTCGATCTTGCCCTCGAGTTCGGCGATCGGCTGTTCGAAATCCAGGAAGTTCCGCATGGGTGCCCGTTCGACTGGTTGGGGCCGGCCCCCGGATCGCTCTCGGGGACCGGGCGCCCGCTTGGTAGCACAGGCGGGCGGCCTTGCAAACGGCGGGGAAGGGGGGCGGCGGGGGCTACCGCGCGCGCCGGCAGCGCTCCGAGCAGTAGCGCACGGAATCCCAGGTGAGCGCCCATTTCCGGCGCCAGGCGAAGGGTCGTCCGCAGGCGGCGCAGCGCTTGTGCGGCAGGTCCGATTTCTTGCGCATCTTGGCCATGCATCCGATACGGCGCGGGCGAAGGCCCGGATCGGTCGGGCCGGGCCTTGCACGGCGGTGCGTGCGGCCCTAAAACGCCGGCCATCCGTTGCACTGCGATCAAGAAAGGGCGCCCACCCATGTCCGGCGATGTGAAAAAGGTCGTGCTCGCCTATTCCGGCGGTCTCGACACCTCGGTCATCCTGCGCTGGCTGCAGGACCACTACCGCGCGGAGGTGGTGACCTTCACCGCCGATCTCGGCCAGGGCGAGGAGCTGGAGCCGGCCCGCAAGAAGGCCGAGATGATGGGCATCCAGCAGATCTATATCGAGGATCTGCGCGAGGAGTTCGTGCGCGACTACGTCTTCCCGATGTTCCGGGCGAACGCGCTCTATGAGGGGACCTACCTGCTCGGCACCTCGATCGCGCGGCCGCTGATCGCCAAGCGTCAGATCGAGATCGCGGAGGAGACCGGCGCCGATGCGGTCGCCCATGGGGCGACCGGCAAGGGCAACGACCAGGTGCGCTTCGAGCTCGGCTACTACGCGCTGAAGCCCGACATCAAGATCATCGCCCCCTGGCGCGAATGGGATCTGACCAGCCGCACCAAGTTGATCGCCTATGCCGAGCAGCACCAGATCCCGGTGCCGAAGGACAAGCGCGGCGAGCCGCCCTTCAGCCAGGATGCGAACCTGCTGCACATCTCCTCCGAAGGGAAGATGCTGGAGGATCCGTGGGACGCGCCGGACATGGACCTCGTGCTGTCGCGCATGGTGACGCCGGAGAAGGCGCCCGATAAGGCGGAAGAGATCACCATCGACTTCGAGAAGGGCGATCCCACCGCCATCAACGGCGAGACGCTGTCGCCGGCGGCGTTGCTCACCAAGCTCAACGAGCTGGGCGGCAAGCACGGCATCGGCTGCATCGACATCGTCGAGAACCGCTTCATCGGCATGAAGTCCCGCGGCGTCTACGAGACGCCCGGCGGCACCATCCTGTTCCACGCGCGGCGCGCCATGGAATCGATCACGCTGGACCGCGGCGCGATGCACCTGAAGGACGAGCTGATGCCGCGCTACGCGGAGCTGCTCTACAACGGCTTCTGGTTCAGCCCGGAGCGCGAGATGATGCAGGCCGCGATCGACACGGGCTCGGAACTCGTCAACGGCTCGGTCCGCCTCAAGCTCTACAAGGGCAACTGCATCATCACCGGCCGCAAGAGCCCGAACAGCCTCTACGACGCCGACATCGTCACCTTCGAGGAGGATACGGTCTACGACCAGCGCGACGCGGAAGGGTTCATCAAGTTGAACGCGCTGCGTCTGCGCCTGCGCGGTCGGCTGCAGGGGCGCTAGGCCGGCCTGGGCCGGGCGGCGGTCAATAGCCGCCGTCGGTGTTCTTCGGTTCGGATTTGTCGGGATCGCCCGGCTTCGTCTCGCAGGCTGCGAGGGCGAGCGCCACCGCCGCCAGCACCAGCAGAATCATGCCGAGACGACGGAGCGCCGCGCGGCGCGGAACCTTCCGCTCAGGATCGATCGCACCCATGCCGGGCAGCGTACGCCCGCGCCGGGCGGGCGCGCCAATCACGAAGCGGGGAGGCGGCTATTCCTGCAGCGCCGGGATCGCCTCGTATTCCTTCAGCGCTTCCGGATTGGCCAGCGCTTCGGCGTTCTTCACCTTCCGCCCATGGACGACGTCGCGCACCGCGAGCTCGGTGATCTTGCCGGAACGGGTGCGCGGGATGTCGGTGACCTCGATCACCTTGGCCGGGACGTGGCGCGGGGTGCAGTTGCTGCGCACGCGCTTCTTGATCGCGTCGATCAGTTCGTCGGTCAGCTGGTGCCCTTCCTGCATGCGCACGAAGAGGACGACGCGCACGTCGTTGTCCCACTTCTGGCCGATGACGATGGATTCCAGCACCTCCTCGAAGCTCTCCACCTGGCGGTAGATCTCGGCCGTGCCGATGCGCACGCCGCCGGGGTTGAGCGTCGCGTCCGAGCGGCCATAGACGATGATGCCGTCATGCTCGGTCAGCTCGACGAAGTCGCCATGCGTCCAGGTGTTCTCGTAGTCGGCGAAATAGGCGTTGAAGTAGCGCTCGCCCGTGTCGTCGCCCCAGAAGCCGATCGGCATCGAGGGGAAGGGCCTGGTGCAGACCAGCTCGCCCTGCTCGCCGCGCACCGGCTTGCCGTCATCGTCATAGACCTCGACCGCCATGGCGAGGCAGCGGCGCTGAATCTCGCCGCGATAGACCGGGCCCGTCGGGTCGCCCGCCATGAAGCAGGCGAGCAGGTCCGTGCCCCCCGCGATCGAGGCGAGCTGCACGTCCGACTTGATCGCGTCGTAGACGTAGTCGAATCCTTCCGGCGCCAGCGGCGAGCCGGTGGAGCAGATCGTCCGCAGGCTGGAGAGGTCGTGCGTGTCCTTCGGCCGGTAGCCCGCCTTGGCGAGCGCGTCGATATATTTCGCCGAGGTGCCGAAGAGCGTCCATTTCTCATCCCGCGCGTAGTCGAACAGCACGTTGCCGTCCGGCGCGAAGGGCGAGCCGTCATAGAGCATCAGCGTCGATTCCGCCGCCAGCGCCGTCTGCAGCCAGTTCCACATCATCCAGCCGCAGGTGGTGAAGTAGAAGACGCGGTCGCCCGGCTTCTCGTCGCAATGCAGCAGATGCTCCTTGAGTTCGTTCAAGAGCGTGCCGCCCGCGCCGTGGGTGATGCATTTCGGCGCGCCCGTCGTGCCGGACGAATACATGATGTAGAGCGGATGGTTGAAGGGAAGCCGCGCGAAGTCGATGTCGCCCGCCTGATAGGGCGCCGTGAAGTCGGCGAGCGTCACCGCCCGGTCGATCGACGAGACGTCGGGCGTCGCCTCCAGCAGCGGCATCACCACCACCTTCTCGACCGAGGGCAGTTCTTCCAGGATTTCGGCGAGTTTGCCGAGCGAGCTATGGCTCTTGCCGTTGTAGAAATAGCCGTCGGCGGAGAACAGCACCTTCGGTTCCGACTGGCCGAAGCGGTCGAGCACCCCCTGCTTGCCGAAATCGGGCGAGCAGCTGGTCCAGATCGCGCCGACCGCGCTGGCGGCCAGCATGGCGACCGTCGTCTCCGGCATGTTGGGCACGTAGCCGGCGACCCGGTCGCCCGGCTCGACGCCCGCCGCGCGCAAGGCTTGGCTGACCTTGGAGACCATGTCGTAGAGCTGGTTCCAACTCATCCGGCTTTCGGCCTTGTCCTCCGCCCGGAACACGATCGCCTCCGTGTCGTCGCGTCGGCGCAGCAGGTTCTCCGCGAAGTTGAGCTTCGCGTCGGGGAAGAACTGCGCGCCCGGCATCTTGGTCCCGTCGATCAGCACGCGCTCGCCCCGAGTCTCCGCGATGATGCCGGCGAAGTCCCAGAAATCGACCCAGAAATCCTCCAGATTGTCGATCGACCACTGCCAGAGGTCGCCATAGCCTTGGAGCGACAGCCCGTGCCGCTCATTCACCTGCCGGCGGAAGCGGGTCAGGTTGGCGCTCTCCACGCGTTCCTCGGACGGGGTCCACAGCGGCTCGCTCATCGGGCTTTCCTCTTTTTCTTCGGCGGTTCGTCGATCGGATTCTGCGCTCGGTCCGCGGGGCGTCGCACGCGGCACAAATCTTGTGCCGCGAAGCGCCCTTGCCCCGTGACGGAGCCCGGGATAGCACGAAGGTCGGGGCCCGCCAACGCCCGTCCGGCGTGCCGGACAGGCCCGCCTCGCGCGCCCATGGATTGGAGCCCTCTTGGACCGGGAAGCCCATCGACAACCGACCGGCGCGGCCCGCGCCGCCACCCACGCGGCGGAAAGCACCGCCACGCCCGACTTCGCGCCGCCGGCCCGCAACCAGCCGATGGTCGGGGCCGCCTGGATGACGCTGGCGGCGCTGTTGTTCTCCTGCCTCAACGGGCTGGTGCGCTACGCCGCCGATCTCGGCTATCCGCCGTTCCAGATCGCCTTCCTGCGCAGCGTCTTCGCGCTGCTCTTCATGCTGCCGGTGGTGGCGCCGGCGGTCCATCGCCACGGGCTGGTCTGGCTGAAGACGGCGCGGCCGGGCCTGCATCTGGTGCGCGGCTCCGCCGCCACGGTGGGGGTGATCGGCTGGGTCAGCGCGGTCGCGACCCTGCCGCTCGCCGAGGCGACGGCGATCACCTTCACCGCCCCGCTGTTCGCCACCATCGGCAGCGCGCTCGTCCTGCGCGAGGTGGTGCGGCTCAGGCGCTGGAGCGCGGTGGTGATCGGCCTCCTCGGCGTCATCGTGATCCTGCGGCCCGGCATGGTGCCGGTGGAGACGGGGGCCTTGTGGGCGCTGATGGGCGCAGGCGGCATGGCCTGCGCCGTCTTGGCGGTGAAGGCGCTGACCCGCAGCGAGCCGACCCAGCGCATCGTGCTCTACAGCTCCGTTCTCCTGACCCTCTTCACGGCGATCCCCGCCTTCCTGGTCTGGCAGCGGGTCAGCCTGGAGATGTGGGGGATCGGCATGGCGATGGGAGCGGTCGGCGCGATCGGCCAGATGATCCTCTCCAAGGCCTTCGAATCCGCCGACGCCTCCGTCGTCGTGCCCTTCGACTACAGCCGGCTGCCCTTCGCCGCGCTGATCGGCTGGCTCGCCTTCGGGCAGGCGACCGATTGGCTCACCTGGGCCGGCGCCGCGCTGATCGCCGGGGCCGCGATCTATACCGCCCGGCGCGAGCAGCAGGTTCTGCGCGGCCGCGCCTAGCGCGGCCCGACCCGGATCGGCTCGGGCAGGCTCTCGGGCAGCGCGTCGAGCATCTGGAGCGCCGCCTGGATCGCGACGATGTAGCCGTAGGGGCCGAGGCCGCAGACCACCCCCGTCGCCGCGCGCGAGAGGATGGAATGGCGGTGCAACGCGTCGCGCGCATGGATGTTGGAGATATGCAGCTCGACGATCGGGCCGGGGAAGATCTTCAGCGCGTCGAACAGCGGCACCGAATGGAAGGACAGGCCGGCCGGGTTGATCACGATCGCCTGGGCCGACTGGCGCGCCGCCTGGATCCGGTCGACCAGGTCCCCCTCATGGTTCGACTGGAAGAAATCGAGCTCGGCCCCGAGCGTCGCGCAGAACGCCTCGCAGCTCTGCCGGATCGAATCGAGCGTGGTGGAGCCGTAGATCTCCGGCTCCCGTTCCCCCAGCAGGTTGAGGTTGGGACCGTTCAGGACGCTCAGCATCGTCATGGCGAAGGGCCTTTCGCACCGTTTCCCGAGGACGCCAGTGCGCGCCGATTCGGGGCCGGCGGGCAACGCAGCGTGACGCGGGCCCGACCGGCCCAGCCCCTGGTCCTTCGCGCCCGCATCGGTCATGATCCCGGGACCAAGAAGAATGACGGCGTGCCCCGGGGGTCCCAATCATGATGCGCTATTCGATCTTCGCGCTCTGCGTCGCGCTGGCGGTGGCGAGCGCGCTCGCCGCGCCGTTCTATCCGCCGCTGCTGCTGGTGACGCTCGTCGCCGGGGCGCTCGGCCTGCTGGGGGCGTGGGACCTGGTGCAGACGCACCATTCGATCCTGCGCAACTACCCGGTGATCGGCCATATGCGCTGGCTGTTCGAGGGCATCCGGCCGGAGATCCGCCAGTACCTGATCGAGAGCGACCATGACGAGGAGCCCTTCAGCCGCGAGGAACGCTCGCTGATCTACCAGCGCGCCAAGGGGCAGGAGGACAAGCGCCCCTTCGGCACGCGCCAGCGGGTCTACGATGCGGGCTACTCCTGGCTCACCCATTCGATCGCGGCGACCCATATCGAGGACAGCGACTTCCGCATCACCATCGGCGGACCGGATTGCAAGAAGCCCTACGAGGCGTCGCTTTACAATATCTCGGCAATGAGCTTCGGCGCCTTGAGCGCGAACGCGATCCTGGCGCTGAACACCGGCGCCAAGGCGGGCGGCTTCGCCCACGACACCGGCGAGGGCGGCATCAGCCGCTATCATCGCGCGGGCGGCGGCGATCTGATCTACGAGGTCGGCACCGGCTATTTCGGCTGCCGCGACGCCGACGGGAACTTCGATCCCGAGCGCTTCCGCGAGCAAGCCGCCGACGACCAGGTCAAGATGGTCGAGGTGAAGCTCTCCCAGGGCGCCAAGCCGGGCCATGGCGGCATGCTGCCGGCGGCCAAGATCTCGCCCGAGATCGCGGAGGCGCGCGGCGTGCCGATGGATCAGGACTGCATCTCGCCGCCCGGCCATTCCGTCTTTTCGACGCCGCTCGAGTTCGTCGAGTTCCTGGGAACCCTGCGCGCGCTGTCCGGCGGCAAACCGGTCGGATTCAAGTTCTGCATCGGCCACCGGCGCGAATTCATGTGCATGGTGAAGGCGATGCTGGCGACCGGCATCGCGCCCGACTTCATCGTCGTCGACGGCAAGGAAGGCGGCACCGGCGCGGCGCCCTTGGAATTCGCGAACCATATCGGAACCCCGCTGGTCGAGGGGCTGACCTTCGTCCACAACACGTTGCGCGGCGCGGGCCTGCGCGACCGGATCCGGCTGGGGGCCAGCGGCAAGCTGGTCACCGCCTTCGACATCGCGCGGATCTGCGCGCTCGGTGCCGACTGGTGCAATTCGGCCCGCGGTTTCATGTTCGCGGTCGGCTGCATCCAGGCGCAGGCCTGCCACACCAACCGCTGCCCGACCGGCGTGGCGACCCAGGACCCGATCCGCCAGCGCGCGCTGGTGCCGGAGGAGAAGGCGGAGCGCGTCGCGCGCTTCCACCGCAACACGCTGCGCGCGGTCGCCGACATGGTGGCGGCCGCCGGCCTCGCCCATCCGGTCGATTTCCAGCCGAAGCATTTCAACATCCGGCTGAAGAGCGGCGAGACCGTCGGCGGCGACGTCGCCTTCCCGGAACTGCCGCTCTCCTGCCTGGTGGAGGATACCTGCGAGGATCCGCACTACGCGACCCGCTGGGCGCGCGCCCGCGCGGAGAGCTTCGCGCCGGTGGATTGAGGGAGGCGCAGCGCCCTAGACCGGCAACGCCGTCGTGTATTTCACCCGCCGGAGCGAGAAGCGCGAGGTGACCGAGGCGACGCAGGGCTCCTTCAGCAGCTTGCGCGAGAGGAAGGCCTCATAGGCCTCCATGTCGGGCACCACGATGCGCAGGAAATAGTCCCGGTCGCCGGTCACCGCATGGCATTCCAGCACCTCCCCCCAGGTGCTGACCGCACGCTCGAAGGCGGCGACCGTCTCGTCGTGATGGTCGTTGAGCGAGACGTTGGCGAGCGCCGTCAGCGTCAGCCCCACCGCCTTCTGATCGACCAGCGTCACCTGGCCGGCGATCGCCCCGTCCTCCTTGAGGCGCTTGATCCGTCGCCAGCAGGGGGAGAGCGAGAGCCCGACCGAATCCGCTACCTGCTGCACCGACAGGCCGGCATCCTTCTGCAGCAGGCGCAGGATTTTCCGATCGCTGTCGTCGAGAGGCATGGTCTACCTAATAGCCGTGATAAAAAGAAAAAATCTAGTCGTATGATCTGCCAAAAAGGGTAAGAATGCAAAGAGTTTTCCCCGCTTCGCGCCTATCTTCTTTCCAGTCAGGAGGATAGCCATGACGCGCGAGCCCACCACCGAACCGCAGCCGACCGCCCGGAAGACGCCCGAAAAGCTGGGCGACAGCCCCTATTACGCCGCGCCCAACCCGGGCGCCGACTATGGCGGCTACGTGATCGATCAGGACTGGGCGGGCTACAGCGCGGCCGACCACCGCGTCTGGCAGCATCTCTACCGCCGCCAGCGCGCGCTGCTGCCGGGCCGCGTCGACCGGCCCTTCCTCGACGGGCTCGAGGCGCTGGCCGCCGGTCTCGGCGCCGATGTCGAGAGCACGATCCCGAAGTTCGAGGAACTCAACCGGGTGCTGGCGGATGCGACCGGCTTCCGCATCGTCGCCGTGCCGGGCCTGATCCCGGAGGCGCAGTTCTTCGCCATGTTGGCCGACCGGGTGTTCCCGGTGACACGCTGGATCCGGTCCGAGGACGAGATCGACTATCTCGAGGAGCCGGATCTCTTCCACGACCTCTTCGGCCATGTGCCGCTGCTGACGGATCCGACCTTCGCGGATTTCATGCAGAAATACGGGCAGGCCGGCCTGAAGGCGTTGGAGAGCGACGATATCGGCAAGCTCGCCCGGCTCTATTGGTATACGGTCGAGTTCGGGCTGATCAAACGGCCGGGCGAGGATCTCAAGATCTACGGTGCCGGCATCGTCAGCTCCGCGACCGAGACCCGCTTCGCGCTGGAGAGCGCCTCGCCCAACCGGCTCTATTTCGATCGCGCCCGGGTGCTCGCCACCGACTACCGGATCGACGATTTCCAGGAGACCTACTGGGTGATCGAGGATTACGCCCAGCTGTTCCACGCGCTCGACGGTTATGACGATGGGACGCTGGCGGTGCTCTACCGTCGCCTCGACGACGCGCGGGCGCATGCGCCCGGCGCCGTGCTGACGGGCGACCGGGTGCTGAGCCGCGGCGACGGTAGCTACCATGCGGGCTCGGCGGCAGCCTAGACCACAGCAACGGAATCCGTCAGCCCGGCCGGAGAGCCGGGCGCACCGGAGGGCAATGCTGCCTCCAGCGGGGAATCCAGGCTCCGATCGGTCCGGATCGAGCAAAGGTCCTGTGCCACGAAATCTGGACACCGCACGCTGACGAAAGTCAGCGTCCATGCCTGAGGCCGGTACGGCCATCGCCCGACGGGTGCGTGCCGAAGGGCCTCCGGAATGGGTCCCGATTTGCATCGGGACGTGCAAACCAAGTGTAGGGAGCGTGACACCCCCTATCTTCCCCGTTTCGCGGCCTATCGCCGATCGGCTAGGCTCGCGCGCATGAAGCGCGCATTCCCCCTCGCCACCGGAGCGGTCGGCTCGCTCGCCGTCGCGGCGCCCGCCTTCGCCCACACGGCGGAGCGGGGCTTCGTCATGCTGCTGCCGACCGACTACTACATGGTGGGCGGCGCGCTGGCGGTGGCGGCGAGCTTCGTGATCCTCGCCCTCGCGCCTGCGCGCCGGCCGGCGGCCGACGCGCCCGGTTTCGAGCCGGAAGCGCCGCCAGGGCCGCTCGGTCTCGCGCTCGGCACGCTCTCCTTCCTGTTGCTGGCGACGCTGGTCGCGGCGGGCCTCCTCGGCACGCGCGACCCGCTCCTGAATCCGCTGCCGCTCGCGGTCTGGACGGGCCTGTGGATCGCGCTGACGCTGGCGCACGCGCTGCTGGGCGATCTCTGGCGTTGGATCAATCCCTGGACGGCGCCGCTGGCGCTCTGCCGCGGGCTCTTCGGCGCGCCGCCCCTACGGCTGCCGGACCGGCTCGGACACGGGCCGGCGATCCTGCTCTTCTTCGCCTTCGCCTGGTTCGAGCTGGTCGATCCCGCGCCGGACGATCCGGCGCGCCTCGCCCGCGCAGTGGGCGGCTATTGGCTCTTCAGCTTCGCGATGATGCTGCTGGTGGGGGAGGCGGACTGGCGCCGGCGGGGCGAGTTCCTCTCGGTCTTCTTCGGCTTCATCGCGCGGCTCGCGCCGCTCGCGCGCCGGGCGGGCGGGGGCATCGCGCTCTGCCCGCCGGGGGCCAAGATCCTGCGCGCCGCGCCGGTCTCGACCAGCGCGGCCTGCTTCGTGCTGCTGGCGCTCGCCAGCGTCTCCTTCGACGGGTTGAGCCGCACCTTCCGCTATCTCGACTGGATCGACGTCAATCCGCTGGAATTCCCGGGCCGCAGCGCGGTGCTGGTGGAGAACACGGCCGGCCTGGCGCTCGCCGCGCTCGTGCTGGGCGCGCTCTTCTTCCTCATGCTCTGGCTCGGCCAGCGGCTGGCGGGACCGCTTTCGGCGGCGGAGCGCAACGCCTTCGTGCTCACCTTGCTGCCGATCTCGCTGGCCTATCATTTCTCGCACTATCTCCCGGTGCTGCTGGTCAATGCGCAGTACGGGCTGAAGGCGCTGGGCGACCCCTTCGCCACGGGCGCGAACTGGCTGGGTCTCGCCGGGCTGCACGTCACCACCTCCTTCTTCGCGGATTTCCAGACCGTGGAGACGATCTGGATCGCCCAGTCGGGCGCCATCGTGCTGGGCCATGTCTGGGCGGTCGGCCTCGCCCATGGGGTGGCGATCCGGCATTATGGCGATCGGCGCCGGGCGGCGCTGATGCATGCGCCGCTGGCCGCCGGGATGGTCGGCTACACGGTCTTCGGCCTGTGGCTCCTGTCGGCGCCGACGGGGGTATGATGGGCTGGTCCGACCGGTCCGGCGACAAGTTTTCACTGGATTTTGAATCGTTTGCGTACGAACATTTTTTCCGCAACGCAAAAGAGCGTCCCGGACAGTCCCCGAGAGGCGCCCCGCGGCCCGAACGGCCAGGCGAACAGGAGGCATGGAGATGACGGAGCGTAAGGACAAGCGACAGGATTTCACGAAGACCAGCAAGGCGAAGACGGCGGCCGGCCCCTCGCGGCGCTCGGTGCTGGCGGGGCTCGGCGGGGCGGCGGCGCTCTCGGCCGCGCCCGGCTTCGTGCGCTACGCGCAGGCGCAGAGCTCGGCGCCGATCAAGATCGGCTTCCAGGTCCACCGCACCGGCATCGGCGCGGCCTACGGGCGCTGGTACGACCGCACCACCACGGCGGCGGCGAAGCTGATCAACGACGCCGGCGGCATCAACGGCCGGCCGGTCGAGATCGTCGCCGAGGATGACGGCACCGACCCCAAGCGCGGCGCCGAGGTGGTCGAGAAGTTCGCGACCCAGCATGGTTGCGACATCGCCTACGGCACGCTGTTCAGCCATGTGGTGATCGGCTCGGCCCCGCGGGCGGGGGAGCTCAAGATCCCCTATTTCGTGGTCAGCGAGGGGCACCACGTGGCCTCGGGCATGCTGAACCGCTACACGCTGCAGCCGGGCATCACCGACGTCAAAAGTCAGGTGATCTCGATGGCGCCGTGGATTTCTGAGAATCTGGGCAAGAAGGTCACCATGATCTTCCCGGACTTCGCCTTCGGCCACAACCACCGCGACTTCTTCTCGGAAGCCATCAAGGCGCAGGGCGGCGAGGTGATCGAGAAGATCGCGATCCCGCCGACCGAGAGCAGTTTCTTCAAGTACTTCCCCAAGATCCCGCGCGAGACGGAGGTGCTCTACCACGTCATGGTCGGCCCGGCGGTGCTGACCTTCGTCAAGGAGATGGGTCAGTTCTACGGCTCGAACCGGCCGGAGATCTTCGGCTTCATCGACAGCCTGGAGGCGGTCGACATCGCGAGCCCGGGGCTGGAGTTCCTGGACGGCACCTATTTCTGGGAGGGCATGCCGCGCCACGCCCAGGCCGACCAGAGCATGCACGACAAGTTCTATCGCGAGGCCGTCGGCGTCGACGCCCGCGGGGCCAGCGTCGACGATCCGAAGGACGTCTCCACCTACGCCCATATGTTCGGCTGCTGGGAGACCCTCAACATCGTCAAGAAGGGCATGGAGGACTGCGGCTATGCCGGCACCCAGGACCGTGCCAAGCTGATTGAGGCGGTAGAGGCGATGACCGAGCTGCCCGAGAACCAGGCCCACCCGCAGGGGGCCAAAGTCTTCAACGGCAAGACCCACCAGGTCTTCGGCCACCAGTATATCAGCCAGGTGCAGGGCGCGGATCTGGTGAAGGTGCACACCACCTCGCTCGAATCCGGCCTCTATCCGGACGAGGTGGACTACACGACGCAGAAGCTCTAGGCGTCGTCGCCATCTCGTTGAGATCCCCGGGTCGAGCCCGGGGATGACGATCGGTTTCGCTTTCCGATGACGTCATGGCCGGGCTTGACCCGGCCATCTCTTCGGGTCCGCACCGAAAAGGTAAGAGTCACTCCTCCCATGGATTTCGGTCCCTATTTCCTGCTCGCTTCGCTCGAGGGCGCCGTCGGTGCGGCGGTGCTGGCGGTGACCGCGCTCGGCCTGTCGCTGGTCTTCGGGGTCATGCGCATCGTCAACGTGGCGCATGGCGAATTCTTCATGTTGGGCGCCGTGATCGCCTGGTGGGTGGCGAGCCTGATCGGCATCCATCCGGCGGTCGGCTTCCTGGCGGCGCTGGTGGTGAGTCCGCTCCTCGTCGGCGCGCTGGCCGCGGTCGCCGAACGCACGGTGCTGGCCCGCATCCATTACGACCCGGAAGCCACCATCGTCGCCACCATCGGCATGCTCTACGTCATCCAGCAGGCGGTGCTGATGACCTACGGGCCGGACGCGCGGCCGGTGCAGCCGCCCTTCGACTGGCGCATCCAGCTGCCCTGGTTCGGCTATCCGGCCTACAAGTTCTTCGTCGTCGGCGCGGCCGCCGCCTTGCTGCTGGCGGTCTGGTGGGGGCTGACGCGCACGCGGCTCGGCTTGATGATGCGCGCGACCCAGTTCGACCGCGAGACCGCGCGCGCCTTCGCGATTCCCGTGGACAAGGTGTATGCGGGCGTCTTCGCCGTCGGCGCGGGATTGGCGGCGATCGGCGCGGTGCTGGTCGTGCCGATCCAGCAGGCGCACTACCTGATGGGGCACGACCCGCTGCTGCTCTCCTTCATCACGGTCATCATCGGCGGGCTCGGCAGCCTGCGCGGCACCGTCCTGGCGGCCGTCATCATCGGCATGTCGGACGGCATCATCTCGGTCTTCTTCTCGCCGACGCTGGCCAAGATCATCGCCACCTTCGCGGTCGCCATGGTGCTCGTGCTGCGCCCGCAGGGGCTGTTCGGGGAGCGGCCGGCATGAGCGCGCTCACCGCCCTTCCGCGCCGGCTCGGCCTGAAGCCCGACCGGGCCACGGCGCTGCATCTGGGCGTGCTCGCCGTGCTGTTCGCGCTGCAGTTCCTGCTACCGGACTATCACCACGTCAATCTGGCGCGCATCATGGTGCTGGCCTGCTTCGCCATGGGTTACAACATGGCCTTCGGCTATACCGGGCTCCTGAGCCTGGGGCACGCCATGTTCTTCGCCGCCGGGCTCTACGGCGCCGGGCTTTCCGCCCAATTCCTCGATATCGCCGGCGCGGGCGGCTTCGCGATCGGGATCGCGGTGGCGATCGGTCTGGTGCTGACCTTGGGGGCGATCGCGCTGCGCACGGCCGGCGTCTCCTTCATGATCGTGACCTTGATGTTCGCGCAGGGCGTCTTCCTGATCATCTATTACTTCGGGGAATTCACCCGCGGCGACGAGGGCTTCGTGGTGCCGGAGGCGATGCGCACCCTCTTCGGCCTGGCGCTGAACGAGCCGACGATGCGCTACTTCACGGCGCTCGCTCTGTTCGCGCTGTGCCTCCTCGGCTCGTTCGCGCTGGCGCGTTCGAACCTGGGGCGCGTGCTGGTCGCGATCCGCGAGAACGAGGATCGCGCGCGCATGCTGGGCTACGACGTGACGCGGCTCAAGCTCGCCGCGCTGCTCATTTCGGGCATCATGGCGGGTGCGGCGGGCGCGGCCTATGGGCTGCTCTTCGGCTATGTCGGGGCCACCTTCGCCTCGATCGAGTATTCGATCCTGCCGCTTCTCTGGGTGCTGGTCGGCGGGGCGGGCACGGTGCTGGGCCCGTTCCTCGGCACGCTCCTCATGTTCTATCTGATCGACGTTACCAGCGGCATCACGACCGCCTATCTGATGGTGGTGGGCTTGGCCCTGATCGCCCTCATTCTGTTCTTCCCGAAGGGCATCTTGGGCTCGATCCGCGAACGGTGGGCGCCATGGCTGCCGTGAGCGACGCGCCCGAAATGCTGCTGGAGACGCAGGGGCTGACCCGCCATTTCGGCGGACTGACCGCGGTCGACGGCGTCGACTTCGCCCTGCCGGCGGGGGAGGTGCGGGCCATCATCGGCCCGAACGGCGCCGGCAAGACCACTTTCGTCAGTCTGCTTTCAGGCCGGATCCGGCCGAGCGCCGGGCGGGTGCGCTTCGCGGGCCAGGACGTGACGCGCCTCAAGGCGCATGCGCGCGTCGCCCGCGGCATCGCCTACACCTTCCAGATCACCAGCATCTTCCAGGCGATGCGCGTGCGCGAGAACGTCATGCTGGCCGCGCAACGGCGGCTGACGCGCGGGTTGCTCGGCCCGGAGGAGGCGGTTCTCGTCGCGGAGGCCGACGCGGCGCTTGCCCGCGTGGGCTTGCGCGATCGGGCGGACGAGACGGCGGGCAACCTCAGCTACGGCCACCAGCGTCTCCTGGAGGTGGCGATGGGCCTGGCGCTGGCGCCGCGGCTGTTGATCCTCGACGAGCCGACGCAGGGCCTCTCGGACGAGGAGATCCGGCAGTTCCTGGATCTCATCCGCGAGATCGCCCAGCGCTCGACCGTGCTGCTGATCGAGCACAATATGGCCGTCGTCATGGACCTCGCCGACCGCATCACGGTGCTGGATCGCGGCCGGGTGCTGGCCGAGGGCACGCCCGCGGCGATCCGCGCCGACGACGCCGTGCAGCGCGCCTATCTCGGCGGCTGAGGGGAAGGGAAGGCCGATGCTGACCGTCACCTCGATCGACTGCGGCTACGGCGCCACGACCGTGCTGCGCGATTTCTCGCTGCGGCTGGAGGCGGGGGAGATTCTCTGCCTCTTGGGCCGCAACGGGGCGGGCAAGACGACCGCGCTGAAGGCGGTGATGGGGCTGCTGCCGCTCTCGGCCGGCAGCGTCTCGATCGACGGCACGGACATCTCCGCCCTGCCGGCGGAGGAAGCGCCGCGCCACGGCATCGGTTACGTGCCGCAGGGACGGCGCCTCTTCGCGGAGCTCAGCGTCGCCGAGAATCTGGAGATCGGCCTGATGGCCGGGGACGGGCCCGAAGCGCCGCGGCGCGAGCGTGCGCTCGATCTCTTCCCCGTGCTGCGCGAGCGGCTTTCCCAGCGTTCCGGCACCCTGTCGGGCGGGGAGCAGCAGATGCTGGCGATCGCCCGCGCGCTCTGTCTCGACCCGAAGGTGCTGCTGCTCGACGAGCCGACCGAAGGCCTGATGCCCTCCATGATCGGGCGCATCCGCGAGGTGGTGGCCGAACTGCGCCGCCAGGGCGTCGGCGTGCTGCTGGTCGAGCAGCGGGTGGACGCGGTGAAGGCGATCGCCGACCGGGTGCTGTTCGTCGAGAACGGCCGCAGCCGCGAGGAGGTGGAAGCCGGCGCACTCGCCTTGCATCCAGAGCTGCTCGAACGCTATGTCGGGGTGGGGGCGTGACGGGCGGATCCCGGGCGCGGGCCGCGGCGCTGGCCGGGCTCGCCGCCAGCCTGGTCGGCATCGGTCTCGCGCGCTTCGCCTACACCCCGCTGCTGCCGGCCCTGGTCGAGGGGCACTGGTTCGACGCCGGCGAGGCCGCCTATCTGGGGGCGGCCAATCTGGCGGGCTACCTCGTCGGCGCGCTGGGCGGGGCGCGGGTGATGCGCCGGCTCGGGCCCGGCCGCACCACGCGCGCGATGATGGTGCTGGCGGCGGCGAGCTTCCTCGCCTGCATCGAGCCGCTCGGCTTCGCCTGGTTCTTCCTCTGGCGTCTCCTGTCCGGCCTCGCCGGCGGGGTGGCGATGGTCTCGGCCTCCAGTCTCGTCATGCTGCAGACCCCGGCGGAGAGGCGCGGGCGCGCCGGCGGCCTCACCTTCACCGGCGTCGGCATCGGCGTCGTCTTCTCCGGCCTCGCCATGCCCTGGCTGCTGACCTTCGGGTTGAGCGCGACCTGGGCGATCCTCGGCGTGATCTCGCTGGCGATCACGGCGATCGCCTGGCCGCTCGCCGCCGAGCCCGATCGCGCGCCGCCCGAGCCGCCGGCGGCCGAGGCCGACCCGGCCGGCGAACCGGCGCGGCGCCGGGCGGCGCGGAAGGCGCTGCTGGCGGTGACGCTGCTCTACGGGCTCTGCGCCTTCGGGCTGGTGCCGCACATGGTCTTCATCGTCGATTACATCGCCCGCGGGCTGGAACGCGGCGTGACCGAAGGGGCCGTCTACTGGACGCTCTTCGGCCTCGGCGCGCTCGTCGGTCCGCTCTCGGCCGGGCGGCTCGCCGACCGGATCGGCTTCGCCGCCGCGCTGCGCACGCTGGTCGTCCTGGAGGTGGCGGCGGTGGCGGTGCTGGTCCTGAGCGAGGACCCGATCGCCCTCGGCCTCTCGACCTTCTTCGGCGGGCTGCTGGCGCCGGGGGTGGTGCCGGTGACGCTCGGTCGGGTGCGCGAGCTCTGCGGCGGGGAGGAGGCGGCGAAGGCCGCCGCCTGGGGCCGGGCGACCGGCGGCTTCGCGCTGGGCCAGGCGGTGGGCGCCTATCTGCTGGCCTGGATGTTCGACCGCACCGGCGCCTATCATCCGCTGTTCCTCGCGGCGCTGGCCGCCCCGGTCGCGGCCCTCGGGCTCGAAGGCTATGCCGCCCTGGTCGCGCGGCGCGCGGCGCGGTGACCGCCATGGCGGTCGAGGCGCATGTCGGCGCGCTGTGGCAGGGGCTCGGCCTCGCGCCCGAGGCGCTGCCGCCGCTCGACCTTTCGGGCGCCGAGCCGGTGCTCCCCACGAGCTTCCGCGTGGGCGAGGCGGCGCAGGCCGCGATCGCGCTCGCCGGCGCCTCGGCCGCCGCGTTGCACGCGGCGCGCGGTGGTCGCCCGCAGCGCGTCGCCGTCGTGATGGCCCATGCGGCCGCCGAGTTCCGCAGCGAACGCTTCCTCTCGATCGACGGCGGCCCGCCGGCCGAACTCTGGGACCCGATCGCCGGCCTCTACCCGACGGGCGACGGCGGGTGGGTCCGGCTCCACACCAACTTCCCGCATCACCGCGACGGCATGCTGGCGCTGCTGCACTGCGCGAACGAGCGCGACGCGGTGGCGGAGGCACTGATGGGCTGGCGCGCGATGGATCTGGAAGCGGCCGCCGCCGAGGCCGGCATGGTGGCGAGCGCGCTTCGGACGTTCCAGGATTGGGACGCGCATCCGCAGGCCGCGGCCCTGCGCGCGGCGCCGGTGATCGAACTCACGCGTCTGGACGACGCGCCGCCGACACCGCTGCCGCCCGCCGCCGAGCGGCCGCTCGGCGGTTTGCGGCTCCTCGACCTCACCCGCGTCATCGCCGGGCCCGTGGCCGGCCGCGCGCTGGCGGCGCACGGGGCGGACGTGTTGCGGGTGACGAGCCCGCGCCTGCCTGACCTGCCGGCCCTCGACATCGATACCGGGCGCGGCAAGCGCTCGGCGCAGCTCGACCTCGACCGGCCGGCGGATGCGGACAGGCTCCACGCCCTGGCCGGCGAGGCCGACGTCTTCCTGCAGGCCTACCGCCCGGGGGCGCTCGCGGCCCGCGGCTTCGGGGCGGAGACGCTGGCCGCCCGCCGTCCGGGCCTCGTCCATGCCGAGCTCGACGCCTACGGCTTCGACGGGCCCTGGGCGGGCCGGCGCGGCTTCGATTCGCTGGTGCAGACGGCGACCGGTTTCAACCACGCGGAAGCGGATGCGCTGGGCCGCGAGAAGCCGACGGCGCTGCCGGCCCAGGCGCTCGACCACGCCTCGGGTTATTTCCTGACCGCCGGCATCCTGGCGGCGCTGATCCGCCGGGCGCGGGAGGGCGGCAGCTGGCGGGTGCGCGTCTCGCTCGCCCGCACCGGCCATTGGCTGCGCGACTTGGGGCGGATCGACGCGGCGACCGCGCGGCGGACGCCCGACCCGACATCGGCGGACGCGGCGCCCTGGCTGGAGGAGACCGGCAGCCCCTTCGGCCGCCTCCGCGCCCTGTCGCACGCGGCGAAGCTTTCCGAGACGCCGGCGCACAGGGCGTGCCCGCCGGTGCCGCTCGACCATGACACCGCTGAATGGCCGCCGCGCTAGGCGCCGTTCCGGCGTATTCGCCGCGTCGCGACGTCCAAGTCTCGCGGTAGCGCGCCACGGTCTGGCGTCGTCGTGCGCGATCCGTTAACCTTTTTGGGATTAGGTGATTAATATGGCGCGGGCCGATCGGGGCTGGGGACCGCGCGGCACCTCGAAAACGGGGAATGCGGGTGGGGTGGAACGCACGGTTGAGCGGGCGGGGCGTCGATCCGACGCCCGCCATGCGGTCGCTTCGGGCCAAGCGGGGTTGGGACTATTGGCGCCGAAAGTGCCGGCCCGGGCGCCTGCCGGCGCGCGCCGACATCGACCCGGCTGAGTTTCCCGACCTTCTGCCCTACATCGTGCTGATCCAGGTATGCCGCGACCCGCTGGATTTCGTCGAGCGGGTGACCGGCGGCGAGGTGCTGAGGCACAGCACCGAGAGCAGCATGAACCGCTCATGGCTCGACTATCCGGGGCGCGGCCCGGACAGCAAGATCTGGCAGCATTACGAGGAAGTCGTGCGTACAGGGGAACCATCGTTCGAGAGTGTTCCCTATGTCGGCCCGCACCGGGATTTCCTCTATGTCGAGCTCCTGTCCTGCCCGCTCGCCGAGGACGGGCGGACGGTCGACCGGGTGTTCTCGGTCGTCGATTACCTGCCGCGGTGACGGTCTACGGGCGCCGTCCCAATGTCACCATCCCGTCGGCGTGCGTGAGCCGCCGGCGCGCGAGGTCGTAGCGCATCAGGTCCTCGCCGATGGCGAAGGGGCCGGCGAAGTCCGCCGCCACCTCGTCCGCAAGCGCCTCCCGGTCGAAGCGCACGGGCACGAAGTGGTTGAGCAGCAGGAATCGGACCCCGGCTTCGGCCGCGACCTTTCCAACTTCGCTGGAAAGCGTGTGGTAGGAGGCCGTGGCCTCGATCGTCGCCGCGTCGCGCACGCCGGGCACCGGATGCATCTCGCGGTGGATGAAGCATTCGTGGACCAGCAGGTCGGCGACCTTCGCGGCGGTCGAGACGGCCTCGCAGCGCGTCGTGTCGCCGCTGAAGACGGCGCGGCGCCCGGCCTCGTCGGTGCAGGCGAAGCCGAAGGCCTCGCGCACCGGGGCGTGGTCGACGCGGAACGCCTCGACCGTCAGCCCGTCGTGGGCGAGCACGGGGCCGTCGGCGGCGAACTCCTCCACCTCGACCTCCAGCGCGGCGGTGGAAGGGCGCTTCTCGTGCGCGATGCGCTGGGCGCGCTCCGGCTCCCACAACGCCATCAGCCCCTCGACATAGGCGCGCGTTCCCTTCGGCCCGATCACCCGCTGCGGCCGGTCGCGACCCTGGTGCCAGCTGGAGAGGATCAGCTGGTAGAGGTCGATCACATGGTCGGAATGGAGGTGCGTCAGCAGCACGGCGTCGAGGTCGCGGCCCGGCACGCCGGCCGCGACCAGCCGCTGGGTCACCCCGCTGCCGCAGTCGATCAGCACGGACGATCCGCCGGCCGTCACCAGATTGGCGGGGCCGAGGCGGTCCGGATGGCATTGCGGGCAGCCGGTGCCGAGAAGCGTGACCTGCATCGAACCCTTTCCCCCCGATCAGCCGCCGCGTTCGAACTCCGCGCGCGCCCGGCGCCGCGCGCGCTCGTGCCGCAGCCGCGCCCGCCAGGCGGCGATCGCGGCCACCAGGAAGAACAGCAGCACCAGGCTCGTCGTCACCGGCATGGCGACCGCCGCGAAGCCGACCGCCGCCAGGGCGCCGACGGCAAGGGCCGCCACCAGCAGGAAGAAGAAGCCGGTCAGGATCAGGCCCCCGACATAGCCGCCGCTTCTCCCGCCGTCGGTGTCCGCCGGCGCGTCGTCGCGATGCTGGTCCCTATCCTCCATGACGGGGGGAGTCTGCCGGGCCCCGCACCGTCCGCCAAGACCCCAGGACGCATCCGATGTGTGCGGGATTGCCGCCCTGCCTGCGGCGTGGTCTAGTCGCCCGAAATCGGCCCGAACGAGAGGCCGGAAACGCGGAGGACATACGAGAGCGCCATGGCCAAGACGCCGCTGCCCTTCACCGAGATTGTCCGCAACCTGCCCGCCGCGATCCCCTTCGTCGGGCCCGAGACCCTGCAGCGCCAGCGCGGCGAACCGTTCCGCGCCCGGCTCGGCGCGAACGAGAGCGCCTTCGGCGTCTCGCCCAAGGCGGCGGCCGCGATGAAAGAGGCGGTCGAGGAGATCGCCTGGTACGGCGATGCGGAGAGCTGGGAGCTGAAGCAGGCGCTGGCGGAGGCGCACGGCGCCTCGACCGACCAGATCGTGATCGGGGCGGGCATCGACGCGCTCTTGGGCGTGCTGGTGCGCGCGGTGGTGACGCCGGGCACGCCGGTGGTAACCTCCGATGGCGCCTACCCGACCTTCAACTATCATGTGAACGGCTTCGGTGGGCGCCTGGAGAAAGTGCCCTACCAGGAGGATCGGGAGGATTGGCGCGGCCTCGTCGCCCGGGCCGTGGCGGTGGACGCCCCGCTCGTCTATTTCTCCAACCCGGACAATCCGATGGGCACCTGGTGGCCGGCCGAGGAGGTCCAGCAGCTGATCGCGGCGATCCCGGAGGGCCGCCTGCTGGTGCTGGACGAGGCCTATGCCGATTTCGCGCCGGCGGACGCGATCCCGCCGATCGACCCCACGGACCGCCGCGTCGTGCGCATGCGCACCTTCTCCAAGGCGCACGGCATGGCCGGCGCGCGCGTCGCCTACGCCATCGCGCACGAGGAGATCGTCACCGCCTTCAACAAGATCCGGAACCATTTCGAGGTCAATCGGGTGGCCCAGGCCGGCGCGCTGGCGAGCTTCCGCGATCAGGCCTTCGTGCGCCGGGTGATCGAGGAGGTCGAGCGCGGCCGCCAGGATTACTACGAGACGGCCGAGCGGCTGGGCCTCGCGGCGATCCCGTCGGCCACCAACTTCGTCGCGATCGACATGGGCCGCGACGGCGACTATGCGCGTAGCGTCCTGCAGGCGCTGCAGGAGGAGGGGGTCTTCATCCGCATGCCGGGCGTGGCGCCGCTCGACCGCTGCATCCGGGTCTCCGTCGGCCGGCCGGAGGAGCGCGCGGTCTTCGCCGACGCGCTCGAGACGGTCATCGGCCGGCTCGGCTGACGCCGCGCACAAACAGACGCCACGGCAGGGGAGCCTCCGCCCATGAGCTTCTCGATCGCGATCGGCCCGCGCGAGTTCAAGTCGCCCTTCTTCGACGCGAGCGTGCGCGCGGGCGCCTCCGCATTCACGATCTACAACCACACCTACATGCCGACCTCCTACGGCGATCCGGAGGGGGAATACTGGCGGCTGATCGAGGCGGTCAGCCTCTGGGACGTGGCGGCCGAGCGCCAGGTCGAGATCGCCGGTCCCGACGCGGAGGCGATGGTGCGTTACCTGCTGCCGCGCGACATCTCGCGCACCGCCATCGGGCAGGGACGCTACGTGCCGATGTGCGACCATGAGGGGCGGCTGATTAACGATCCCGTGCTGCTGAAAGTGGAGGAGGGGCGCTACTGGCTCTCGATCGCGGACGCGGACGTGCAGCTCTGGGCCCGCGCGATCGCCGCCGAGCGCGGCTTCGCGGTGACGATCCGCGACCCGGGCGCCGCCCCTCTCGCCGTGCAAGGGCCGAAGGCGCGAGCCTTGGTGCGCGAGCTCTTCGGCGACTGGGTGCTGGCGCTCAAATATTTCTGGTTCGAGCCGGCGCGGCTCGGCGACATCGAGGTGATCGTCGCGCGCTCCGGCTGGAGCAAGCAGGGCGGCTTCGAGATCTACCTGCTCGACCCCGAGCGGGGCACCGAGCTCTGGGACGCCGTCTTCGAGGCGGGCCAGCCCTACGGCATCGGCCCGGGCGCGCCGAACTATATCGAGCGGGTGGAGAGCGCCCTGCTTTCCATCGGCGCCGACACCGACGACGAGACCAACCCGTTCGAGGTCGGGCTCGGCCGCTTCGTCGATCTCGACCGGGCGGACGATTTCATCGGCAAGGCGGCGCTCACCCATCTGGAGACGCGCCGCCGGCGGCGTATGGTGGGCCTGTTCATCGAGGGGGCGCCGCTCTCGCCCAACCAGCACCCCTGGAAGGTGACCTGCGAGGGTCAGCGCGTCGGTGCCGTCCGGGCCGCCGCCTTCTCGCCGCGGCTGCAGCGCAACATCGCGATGACGATGCTCGACATCGCGCTGACGGTGGAGGGGACGGGCGTCGAGGTCGAGACCGAATCCGGCCCGCGCCAGGGGGTGGTGACCACGCTGCCCTTCGTCACGCCGCCGGTCGTCTCGCCCGTGTTGGCCGACGAGACCTCGACCGCGACGGGGCTCGGCGACGGCATCTGATCCGCTTTATTTATCTCCGCCAAGCGAATTTTGATCCGAAACGATCGGCTCGGCGTACTGAAGATGTAGCCCTGGAATATCTCCTAAGTTTCAGGTGTATTTTTATTTTATTACATTAGTAAATTGTAAAGGATCTCCCCACACGCTTCGGCCACCGACAGGTTGGGTGCGGTGCAGCAAAACCCGCTTCGGCGGCTGCGCCCGACCTTGGATGGATAGGAAGTTCAAGGAGATCATGATGCGTCTTTCCCGTAAGCTCGGAGTTCTGATCGCCGGATTGGTCGGCGCGGTTGTCATCACCGGCGCCGCCGGACTGCTCGGCGTCCTCTCGGTGCGCTCCGACATCGCTTCCGTCGACGAGAGCGCGATGGAGACGCTGGCGGCGGCGCGGATCAAGCAGAACATCATCGGCGTGGGCGGGGCTCAGTTCCGGCTGGCCGCCGATCCGGATGCCGAGACCCTGGCGCTCGTCCGCGAGCGGATCGACACCGAACGGGCGGAATACCAGCGGCGCTACGATCGGGCGTTGGCGGTCGCGAACGCGAACCAGCGCGCCGATCTCGAGGCGCTCGACCAGCAGTTCCAGACCTATCTCCGCCAGGTCGGTGAGACGGTCGACCGGGTCCAGGCCCATCTGGAGGCGCCATCCGCCGAGACGGAGGCGGCCGTTCTCGCCGCCGCGCGCGCTTCGGTGGAGACGGGCGATGCGCTGGAGGCGGCGTCCCGGGCGTTCGCGCAGGCCGCCGATGCGCGCGGCGCCCAGCGTGTCGAGGACGCGACGACCGCGTCGCTCACGACCGTCGCCGTGATCGCGATCCTGGCGCTCGTCGCCGTCGGCGGCGGCATCGCCGCGGGCCTCCTGATCGGCAAGCGCGGGATCGTGCAGCCCTTGACTCGGTCGGTCGCCGTGCTGCGCGCGCTGGCGGACGAGAAGACCGACGTCGCGATCGAAGGCACCGAGAAGGAGGACGAGATCGGCGACATCGCCCGCGCGATGGAGCGGTTCCGCGACGGCATCCTGGAACGGCGCCGGCTGGAAGAGGAGGCCGAGGAGAAGGAGCGCAAGGCGGAAGAGGAGCGCAAGCGCACGCTCTCCGATCTGGCGGGCCAGATCGAGGAGCGCATCGGCCGGATCAGCCGCGTGGTGACCGACGCCTCGGGCGAGCTTCAGGCGGCCTCGCAACAGACCGCCTCGGCCGTCGAGGAGACGAGCTCGCAATCGATCGCCGTCTCCGCCGCCGCCGAGCAGGCGAGCGTCAACGTGCAGACCGTCGCCTCCGCGACGGAGGAGCTCTCGAGCGCTATCACCGACGTTTCCAACCAGGCGAGCGAGGCGACCCGCACCGCCAACGCGACCTCCGAGATCGCCGAGACGGCATCCTCGGAGGTGCAGAAGCTGAGCGACGCGATGCAGACCGTCGACAGCGTGATCGAGGATATCGAGACGGTGGCCGACCAGACCAACCTGCTGGCCCTCAACGCCACGATCGAGGCGGCCCGCGCGGGCGAGGCCGGCAAGGGCTTCGGCGTGGTCGCCCAGGAGGTGAAGGATCTGGCCCAGAAGACCCAGCAGATGACCGACGATGTCGGCACCAAGATCGACACGGTGCGCACCCAGACCGAAAGCGTCGTCGGCGCCATCCGGGGCATGATCGACAAGATCGGCGAGATCGACCAGGCGGCGACCGCGATCGCGGCGGCGGTCGAGCAGCAGTCGGCGGCGACCGGCGAGATCAGCCGGAACGCGTCCGAGGCCTCGAGCGGCACGCAGGAGGTCACCAACAACATCATGGGCGTGCAGACCGCGTCGACGCAGACCAGCGCGGCGACCCAGACGGTCCGCGAGCACGCCGATCGTCTGCAGGGCGAGGCGAAGGGCCTCACCAAGGCGATCGACGAGATCGTGGAGGAACTGCGCACGGCCTAGGCCGCCCGTCCGCAGGCCACCCGCAAAACGGGGCCCCGGCCGCTTTCGGTCGGGGCCCTTTTTTGCGTCTGCGGCGGCACAAGTCCGTTGCGGAAATCGGCGTCGCGATGCGCTTGCCGCGGGGAAAGGCTCGTGTACCATCGCGGTCCAAACGGACCCTCCGGGGCCCGCGGGAAACGGATCGACCGGAAGAATTCAAGCGGGAGGACACCATGCGGAACAGGATCGCGCGCGCCGGAAAACGGCGGTTCATCAAGGGATGGCTCGGGGCGGGCCTGATTGCGGCCGCCGGCCTCGCGCTCGCCGCCGGCGGGGCCGAGGCGGAGACCCGGATCACCTACAAGTCGGCCAAGTCCACCTCCTCCTACTATCAGATGGCGGTGCAGGTGACGGAGGCCGTGCAGCAGGCGACCGACGGCGCGCTGCAGCTCACCGTCGAGGAGAGCCAGGGCTCCGTCCAGAACGTCAAGGAAGCGGCGCTCCGCGAGGGCAATTACGTCTTCACCACCCCGCCGGTGCTGATCAATCTCGCCAAGGGCAACAAGAAGATGTTCGAGGACGGCAAGGACTATGCCGATATCCGCGCCCTCTTCGTCATCCCGTCGCTGACCATGCACTACGTCGTGCGCGCGGATGCCGGCATCGACAGCTTCCAGGACCTCGCCGGCAAGGATTTCATCATCGGCAAGGGCAGCTTCGGCGCCCGCGAGGCGGCGAGCAACTTCGAGCAGTTCGGGGTCTCCCCCGATCTCGTCGACGTGGAGCTGAATTCCGCCGGCCCGGCGCTGCAGAACGGTCAGGTGGACGGCTTCGCGACCGCCGGCTCCTACCCGGCGCCGAACGTGGTCGAGGCGGCCGCCGGCACGCCGATCAAGCTCTTGTCGATGAGCGAGGCGCAGGTCGAGACCACCGGCCGCACGCGCCTGGTGATCCCGGCGGGCACCTATCCGGGCGTGGACCAGGACACGGTCACCACCTCGCTGCCGGTCGGCGCCTACACCACGACGGCGATGGACGCGGAGACGGCCTACCGCCTCACCAAGGCCTATTGGGAGAGCAAGCCGCAGATGGCGAAGACCGCGCGCTGGTGGGACGGCGTCTCGCCCGAGATGCTGGCGACCATGGCCGGCCCGCTGCATCCCGGCGCGCTGCGCTACTATGACGAGGCGGGCATCGCGGTGCCGGACGCGCTGCGGTAGGGCTCGTCCCGTCCCCGAAAGCCTTCCCCCTTGATGGGGGAAGGTTGGATGGGGGAGAGCGATCCGTCAGGATCGCCCCGGCGCCGTGGGCGCCGGGATGGCCTTTCACGACGCGCCTAGCGGCGCGTTCACCCCCACCCCGACCCTCCCCCATCGAGGGGGAGGGTGGACTTACTCGCATGTCATCGAATGAGCGAACGGACTCCATGACCCTCTGGTCCGGCACCCGCGCCGACGGGCTCACCGCGCATCCGGTGGCGCTGCTGCTCGCCGTCGCCTCCGTCGGCTTCCATCTGGGGCTGATCTTCGGCGGGCTGCTGCCGAACCTGCTGACCCGGCCGGTCCACCTGCTGCTGGTGCTGCCCTGGGTCTTCGTCATGGCCGAGGACCGGCCGGCGCCCTGGCGCGGCTGGCGCTCGGCCGTCGATTGGGCGCTGTTCCTGGCGGGCGCGGCCGGCTGCCTGTGGGTCGCGAGCAATGTCGACGCGCTGGGCGACCAGTATGGCAGCCTCTACGGGCTCGACCAGCGGGTGATCGCGGTGGTGCTGATCCTGGTGGTGCTGGAGGCGGCGCGGCGCATGGTGAAGCTGGCGCTGCCGGCGATTGCGCTGGCCGCGATCGCCTACGGCCTGCTGGGCCAGCATCTGCCCGGCCGGTTCGGCCATGCGGGCATGCCGCTCGACAGCTTCCTCGGCACGTTGGTCGTCGCCGAAGGGGGGCTGTGGGGCCCGCTCACCGGCATCTCGATGAATGTGGTGGCGGTCTTCGTGATTCTCGGCGCCTTCATCAGCGCGGGCGAGGGCGGGACCGGCTTCATGGCGCTGGCCGCGCGGCTCGCCGGGCGGTTGCGCGCGGGCGCGGCCAAGGTCTCGATCCTGGCGAGCGCGCTGTTCGGCTCGATCAGCGGCTCGGCCTCGGCCAATGTCGCCTCGACGGGCGCGGTGACGCTGCCGGCGATGAAGCGGCTCGGCTATCCCGCCTCCTTCGCCGCGGCGGTGGAAGCGGTGGCGAGCTCCGGCGGGCAGATCATGCCGCCGCTGATGGGCGCCGGCGCCTTCGTGATGGTCGAGCTTCTGGGGGTCAGCTATCTCACCATCATGATGGCCGCCACGCTGCCGGCGGTGCTGTTCTTCGTCGCCGCCTGGGCCGGGGTCGACATGTTCGCGCGGCGCGGCAATCTGCGCGGGATGGCGGCCGACGAATTGCCGCCGACGCGCCTCGTGCTGGCGACGCTGCCGTTCTTCGCGGTGCCCTTCGCGGTGCTGCTGGCGGTGCTGTTCCTGAGCGGCAAGACCCCGCAATGGGCCGCCGCGATGGCGACCTTCGCGGCCGCCGCGCTCCTGGTGACGGACCGGAACTTCATCGTCTCGCTGCGCGCGGCCGCCGGGCGGCTCGCGGCGGCGATGCTGGACGCTGCGCGCCAGATCGCCGTGATCGCGGCGATCATCATCTGCGCGGGGCTGGTGATCGGCGTCCTCAACATGACGGGGCTGGGGGTGAAGGTCACCTCCGCGATCCTGGCGCTCTCGGGCGGGGAATTGTGGATCGCGCTGCTCTTGACCGCGCTCGCCTGCCTGATCCTGGGGATGGAGGTGCCGACGACGGCGGCCTACGTGATCTGCGTCTCGGTCGCGGGCCCGGCGCTGCAGGAACTCGGCCTGCCCGCGCTCACGGTCCATCTCTTCGTCTTCTGGTATGCGCTCCTCTCCACGATCACGCCGCCGGTCTGCGGTACGGTCTTCATCGCCGCCGGCATGGCGGGGGCACCCTGGCTCAAGGTCGCGGGCTATGCCATGCGGCTCGGCCTCGGGCTCTATGTCGTGCCGCTGGCGCTGGTCGCCAATCCGGCGCTGATCCGACCGGACGAGGGGCTGCTGTCCGCGCTTTTCGCCTTCGCCAAGATCGCCATCGGGCTGGGGCTGACCAGCTGGGCGATGGTCCATATGGCGAAGCGCCCGCTGTGGGCCGTGGGCGCGCTGGCGGCCGGCGCGGCCCTCGTCTTCTACGCGCCCTTCTTCGGCCTGGAGGGCTGACGGGAGGATGCGCGACTTCGCCCGCTACGCCCTCTATTACGCGCCCGAGACCGACAGCCCGCTCGGCCGCTTCGGCAATCGCTGGCTCGGCCGCGACCCGGAGAGCGGCGTGGCGCTCGACCCGCCGGAGGGCGTCCCGCTCGACCGGGAGACGATCCGCAGCGTGACGGAGGCGCCTGCGCGCTACGGCTTCCACGGCACCCTGAAGCCGCCCTTCGCGCTCGCCGACGGACGTACGCGTACGGACTTGGAGGCGGCTGTCGAGCGGCTTGCCGCGACATCGATGCCGATCGAGACCCAGGGCCTCGCGCTGGCCGAGATCGGCCGTTTCCTGGCCCTCGTGCCCGCGCCGGACGACGGACCGATCCGGCCGCTGGCGGCACGGGTCGTGGAGGCTCTCGATGCCTTCCGTGCGCCGCTGGACGCGGACGCGTTGGCGCGCCGCCGCAAGGCGGGGTTGAGCGACGCGCAGGAGGCGCTGCTGCGGCGCTGGGGCTATCCCTATGTGATGGAGGAATTCCGCTTCCACCTGACCCTGACCGGGGCGCTGGACGATCGTACGCGTTCGCGTGTACGCGACGCTCTCGCGGGACCGGTCGCGGATCTTACGACGGCGCCGTTCCGCCTCGACGCGCTCGCGCTGTTCGGCGATCCGGGGGGTGGCGCGCCCTTCCGGCTGCTGCGGCGGTTCCCGCTCAGCGGGTGAGGGTAGCGAGGAAGGCGCGGGCCTGCGCCACCGCCCGGTCGAGCGCGCCGTCATTGACGATCGTCGCCACGTCGGGCCCCTCTGGCGGGCTGTAGCCCGCGCGGGCGAGCCGCGCCTCGACCTCTTCCGCGCTCTCGCGGCCGCGTTCGGCCAGCCGCGCGGCCAGGACGGCAGCGCTCGCCGTCACATGCAGGACCTTGAAGCGCGGGTAACGCGCCCGCGCGCGGTCGATGATGCCGCGCGAGGCGTTGGCGAGCACGATGTCGCCGGCGGCCAACCACTGCTCGAGAATGACGGGCAGGCCGTAGCGCAGCCCGTGCGCATCCCAGTGCAGCGCCAGGCCGCCGGTCTCCAGCAACGCGTCGAAGGTCGCGCCGTCGACGGCCTCGTGGTCCTCGCCGCCGGCCGCGCGCGGACGGGTGATGAGGCGGGTGACGAAACGCACCGGCGCGTCGGGGGGAAGCTCCGCCTGCAACGCGGCGAGCAGGCTGTCCTTGCCGGCGCCGCTCGGCCCGACGACGAGGACGAGCGTACCGGGGAAGTCGGTCCCGGTCGGCGGGCGCGGCTCAGCCAACCCGCTCGCCCGCGCGCCAGACGCCGCGCAGCACCGGGTGGCGCCCCTCGCGCACGCGGATCACGTCGGCGCGCAAGCCCTCGGCCAGTTCGCCCCGATCGGTCAGGCCCGCGGCCTTGGCCGGTGTCGCGGTGACGGTCGCCACGGCCTCGGGAAGGGAGGCGCCCGCCACCTCGTCCGCCAGCAGGAAGGCGGCATGCAGCAGCGCGGCCGGCGCATAGTCGCTGGAGACGGCGTCCAGCGTGCCGCGCCGGGCGAGGTCGATCGCCGAGACGTTGCCGGAGTGCGAGCCGCCGCGCACCAGATTGGGCGCGCCCATCATCACCGCCATGCCGGCGGCGTGCGCCGCGGCCGCCGCCTCGACCGTGGTCGGGAACTCGGCCAGCGTCATGCCGTCCGCCACCGCCTCGGCGACGTGATCCTCGGTCGCGTCGTCGTGGCTGGCGAGCGCGAGGCCGCGGGCTCGCGCTTCCGCCACCACATGGGCGCGGTGGCGCGCCGCGTGGCGCTGCTGGTCGGCCATGCGGTCCTCGATGAAGGTCTCCATCTCGTCGGCGGTCATGCCGAACTTGCCCATATAGTAGTCGCGGTAGGTCTGGATCTTGGTGAACTGCCGCTGGCCCGGCGTATGGTCCATGATCGAGACGAGCCGCACGCCCGGCTTGTCGATCAGCCCGGCGAGCGCGTCCTCGAGGGCCGGGAAACTGATCTCGCAGCGCAGATGCAGCAGATGCTCCGCCTTCAGCAGGTGCTCCCGCGCCGCCTCGTCGATCGCGTCCAGCATCTCGCCCAGGCGCTGGATGCGCACCGCGTCGTCGGCGACCGCGCCCACCGCCAGCGCGTCGAACACCGTCGTGATACCGGCGGAGATCACCTGCGCATCGTGGGCGACGACCGCCGGGATCGCCGGCCAGTGTGCCTTCGGGCGCGGCAGCATGTGCTTTTCCAGATTGTCGGTGTGCAGTTCGACCAGCCCGGGCATCAGCAGGTCGCCCGCGCAGTCGATCGCGCCGGGCAGCGCGCTCCTGCCCAGGTCGAGCCCGGCGATCCGGTCGCCGGCGAAGGCGATGGTGCCGTCGACCACCTCGTCGCGCAGCACCAGGCGGGCATTGGTCAGCACCGTCTCGCCCGCGCCCGCCGTCCGCTCCATGATGCCGTCCCGTCGCCGCATGTCGCTCATCCCGATCCCGACCCTTGTACTATGGTGCCGACACCCCGGCTTCCGCCAGGGGTGCGATCTCGAATTCGCGGCTCGCCACCCGCGCCCGCGCGTCCGCGTCATGGAAGATGCCGACGATCGCCGCGCCGCGTCCCTTGGCTTCCTCGATCAGGCCCAGCACCACATCGCGGTTCGCCCCGTCCAGGGAGGCCGTCGGCTCGTCCAGCAGCAGCACCGGATAGGGGTGGATGAAGCCGCGCGCGATATTGACCCGCTGCTGCTCGCCGCCGGAGAAGGTTGCCGGCGGCAGGCGCCAGAGCGTCTCGGGCAGGTTGAGGCGGGCCAGCAGGTCGCGCGCCCGCGCGCGTGCGTCCTCCATCGGCGTGCCCAGCGCGACCAGCGGCTCGGCCACCACGTCGAGCGCGGAGACCCGCGGGATCACCCGCAGGAACTGGCTGACATAGCCGAGCGTCCGGCGGCGCACGCCCATGATGGCGCGCGGGCTGGCGGTGGCGAGGTCGATCCACGGGCCTTCGCCATCCGGCCGGACCTCGATCGCGCCCGCATCGGTGCGGTAGTTGGCGTAGATCATCCGCATCAGCGTGCTCTTGCCCGCCCCCGACGGGCCGGCCAGCGCGACGCATTCGCCGGCGGCGACGGCCATGGACAGATCGTGCAGCACCGGGATCGTCACGCCGGACTGATTGTGCAGCGTGAAGGTCTTCGAGACATGGCGGAGGCGCAGAAGGTCGGTCATGGCTGCAGCACCGAGGCGACGAGGAGTTGGGTATAGGGTTCCTGCGGGTCGTCGAGCACCTGGTCGGTCAGGCCCGTCTCCACCACCCGGCCCTGGCGCATCACGATCAGCCGGTGGGAGAGCAGGCGCGCGACCGCCAGATCGTGCGTCACCACGATGGCCGCCAGGCCGAGCTCCGTCACCAGCCCGCGCAGCAAATCCAAGAGGCGCGCCTGGACCGAGACGTCGAGCCCACCCGTCGGCTCGTCCATGAAGACGAGGCGCGGCTCGGCCACCAGCGCCCGGGCGATCTGCAGGCGCTGGCGCATGCCGCCGGAGAAGGTCATCGGCGTGTCGTCGATACGGCCCAGATCGATCTCCGTCCGGCCGAGCCAGTCGCCGGCCGCCTGTCGGATCTCGCCATAATGCCGCGCGCCCATCGCCATCAGCGGCTCGCCCACATTGGCGCCGGCGCTGACGCCCATGCGCAACCCCTCGCGCGGCTCCTGATGGACGAAAGCCCAGTCGGTGCGCATCAGCATGCGGCGTTCCGGCTCGCTCATCCCATGCAGGTCGCGCGTCTCGCCGAGCCGGTCGCGATAGAGTACGCGGCCCGAATCGGGGGCGAGGCGCCCGGCCGTACAGTTGAGCAAGGTCGTCTTGCCCGAGCCGCTCTCGCCCACGATGCCCAGCACCTCGCCGGGCCAGAGGTCGAAACCGACATCGGTGCAGCCGACATGGCGGCCGTAGCGCTTGCCCAGCCCCTCGACGCTCAGCAGCGGCGGGTCGTCGTCGATCATCGCCTGGCCCTCGCTCATGCCGCCTCTCCCGCCGCTGGGCCCTGATGGCCGGCATCCCGCCGCCGGGTGCAATAGTCGGTGTCGGAACAGACGAACATCCGTCCGCCGCGATCGTCGGTCACCACCTCGTCGAGAAAACTGTCCGCCGCGCCGCACAGCGCGCAGACCTGCTCCCATTTCTGGACGGTGAAGGGGTGGTCCTCGAAATCCAGGCTCTCGACCTTGGTGTGGGGCGGGATGGCGTAGATGCGCTTCTCCCGCCCCGCGCCGAAGAGCTGCAGCGCCGGGCAATCCGACATCTTGGGATTGTCGAACTTCGGCGTCGGCGAGGGGTCCATGACGTAGCGGTCCGCCACCTTCACCGGATAGGCGTAGGTGGTGGCGATATGGCCGTGCCGGGCGATGTCCTCATAGAGCTTCACATGCATCAGCCCGTAGTCTTCCAGCGCGTGCATCTTGCGCGTCTCGGTCTCGCGCGGCTCGAGGAAGCGCAGCGGCTCCGGGATCGGCACCTGATAGACCAGGATCTGGTCGGCGGAGAGCGGCGTCTCGGGAATCCGGTGGCGGGTCTGGATGACGCTGGCCTGCTCGGTGCGCTCCGTCGTCGCGACGCCGGCCGTGCGGCGGAAGAAAGCGCGGATCGAGACCGCGTTGGTCGTGTCGTCCGCCCCCTGGTCGATCACCTTCAGCCGGTCGTCCGCCTTCAGCACCGAGGCCGTGACCTGCACGCCGCCCGTGCCCCAGCCGTAGGGCATCGGCATTTCGCGCCCGGCGAAGGGCACCTGATAGCCGGGCACGGCGACCGCCTTGAGGAGCGCGCGGCGGATCATCCGCTTCGTCTGCTCGTCCAGGTAGGCGAAATTGTAGGTCGGGTCGCGCTCGGTGGCCGGGGTCAGGGTCGTCGTGTCGCTCATTCCGCGGCCTCCGCCCTGGGTTCTTCCGTTCGCTCGGCATGCTCGCGGCGCAGCCGGCGCAGCAGCTCCAGCTCGGACTGGAAATCGACGTAATGCGGCAGCTTCAGATGCTCCACGAAGCCGGTCGCCTGCACGTTGTCGCAGTGGGACAGCACGAATTCCTCGTCCTGGGCGGGCGCGCTGCGCTCCTCCCCGAACTCGTCGGCGCGCAAGCTGCGGTCGACCAGCGCCATCGCCATCGCCTTGCGCTCGCCATGGCCGAAGGCGAGGCCGTAGCCGCGCGTGAAGCAGGGTGCCTGCTCGGCCGAGCCGGTGAACTGGTTCACCATCTGGCATTCGGTGAGCTCGATCTCCCCGATTTCGATGGGAAAGCCGAGCTCCTCCGGTTCGATCTCGACCGAAACGGTGCCGAGCCGGATTTCGCCCGCGAACGGATGCGTGCGGCCGTAGCCGCGTTGCGTCGAATAGCCGAGCGCCAGCAGGAACCCCTCGTCGCCGCGCGCCAGCGTCTGCAGGCGCGCGTCGCGCTCGGCCGGGAATTCCGGCGGGGTGCGGGTGATGTCGGCGGGGGGCTCGGCCGGGTCCGTGCCCGCGCTCTCCTCGATCAACCCCTCGCCGGCCAGCAGGTCGAGGACGGCCGGCGCGTCGGTCGCGACCGGATCGCCCGCCTCGGTCTGCGCGCCCTCGAACGGGCCGGCCAGGTCATGGTCGATCAGCCGGTGGGTGTAGTCGAAGGTCGGGCCCAGCACCTGCCCGCCCGGCAGATCCTTGAAGGTGGCGGAGATGCGGCGCTCCAGCGCCATGCGGCTGGTCTCGACCGGGCGCGAGGCGCCGAAGCGCGGCAGCGTCGTGCGGTAGGCGCGCATCAGGAAGATCGCCTCGATCTGGTCGCCGCGCGCCTGCTTGAGCGCCAGCGCCGCCAGGTCCCGATCGTACAGCGAGCCTTCGGTCATCACCCGATCGACCGCCAGCTTCATCTGCTCGCGGATCTGGGCGGGCGTGATCTCCGGGGTGTCGGGATCGCCGCGGCGATCCTCGGCCAGCAGGCGGTGCGCGTTGTGGATCGCGCGCTCGCCACCCTTGACGGCGACGTACATGGGCTCAGCCCTCCTCAGGCTCGATGGCTGCAGCGATGCGCGTGCTGCGCGGCAGCCCCGCGACATGGCCCCCGCCCGCGAACAGCAGGTCCACCCCCAACGGGAAGCGGGCGGCATTCGCGCGCGCCGCTTCCCAGAAGGCGGCATCCGCCCCCGCCGGCGCGAAGGGCCGGGGTGCCGCCAGCCCGGGGCCGGACAGCGTGGCGGGCAGCCCCCCTTCGAACCCGTCGACCAGCAGCACCAGCGTCGCCGAGCGATCGGGATAGTCCGGCACCCCCATGGCGAGGCGCGGCATCAGCTCGGCCGCCGCCGCGATCGGGGCCAGCGCGAAGCTGGCCGCCTGCGGCGCGTCCGCCATCGCGACGCCGGTGTGGAACCGCAGATGGTCGCGCACCGTCGTTTCTGCCGCGAGCCAGAGCGGCGTCTCGAAATCGAGCAGCGTCAGCAGCACCGCCGCCGCCTCGGCCGTCAGCGGCGCAGGCGCCGGCGGCAGTAGCGGCAGCGCCTGCGGCGTGCCGGGCCGGGCCATCGCCTGCAGGATGGCGCGGAAGCTCTCGGCCGAGTCCAGCACGGGGTCGTCGAAGCCCGGCATCGCGGGGATGCCGGCCGGGGTCGCATCGGCATGCGTGGTGGTCATGGGATCAATCCTCCCCGCGGACCAGGGTGAAGAAATCGACCTTGGTCGCGCCCACCTTGCGGCGGCGTGTCTCGCGGCGCGTCTCGGCCTCGGCCTGCAGCGGCTCGACGACCGCGCGGCGCAGGGCGGCCTCGTGCTCCGCATGTTGCATCAGCGCGTCCAGCTTGGCGGCGAGCGCCGCGTGCTGGCCGTCCCGCCCGGCGACGGTGGCATGGCCGGTGATCGTCGCGCCCTCCAGCGCCACGGTGCAGCGGGTCGCGGTCATCTCGCCCATATTGAAGGGGGCGCCGCTGCCGCCCATCCGGGCGCGCACCATGACGAGGCCGGTCTCCGGCGCGCGCAGCCAGCGGAAGCGCGGCTCGGACGCCGGATCGAGCGTCGCCAGATAGGCTTCGGCCAGCGCACGCAGCCGGGCGGCGGGCGCCTTCGCGAAGACGGCCATCCAGGCACGGCGGGCGGCGGTGGCAGGATCGGACCCGCCGCCGACACCTTCTTCGCAGGCGGCGTCTCGGCATTCGGTCCGGGCGGCGATCGGCTCAACCATTTCGTTCAAAGGTCCATAAAGGTCTAGACGTCTAGATGATTTATGGCCTAGACTCGTCTCCATGTAAAGCCGAACGGGCGCCCGGCGGGATTAAGTTTCCATGACGCGCGGGGAGACCTATCGCAAGAGGCGGCGGGCGGCGGACAAGCGGGGGACGACGGGACGGCCATGCAGGAGTTCGAACCGATCGGCGAAGCGGCGCCCGGCGAGACGATGTGGCGGCGGATCGCCCGCACGCTGGAGCGCGAGATCCGCGACGGCCTGCATCCGGGGGGCGAGAAGCTGCCGGCGGAGGCCGCGCTGGCGCGGCGTTTCGCCGTCAACCGCCACACGCTGCGGCGCGCCATGGCGGCGCTGGCCGACGAGGGGCTGGTGCGGATCGAGCAGGGCCGCGGCACCTTCGTGCAGGAGGCGGTGCTGGACTATCCGATCGGCAGCCGCACGCGATTCTCCCAGACGGTGGCGGACGCGAACCGGCTGCCCGGTCACCAGCTGCTGCGGGCGGAGGAGATCCCGGCCGACCGGCACGTGGCGCGCACGCTGAGCCTGCGGGTCGGCGCGCCCGTCATCGTGATCGAGTCGCTGAGCGAGGCGGACGGCCGCCCCCTCGGCCACGGCATCCACTATCTGCCGGCGAAGCGGTTCCGGGGGATCGACGCGCATTATCGCGAATGCCGGTCGCTCACCGAATCGCTGCGGCGCATGGGGGTCGAGGATTACAGCCGCTTCTCCACCCGGATCAGCGCGCGCATGCCGACGCGCGAGGAGGCGGCCTTGCTCAAGCAGCCGGTCAACCGCCCGCTGATCCAGACCGAGAATGTCGATGTCGACAGCGACGGTCGCGCGATCGAATACGGCGTCACCCGGTTTTCCAGCGATCGCGTGCAGCTGGTGGTGGAGCCGGCGCTCGGTACCCGCGCGGGGGAAGCGTAGCCCCGCCCGTCAGGACGGCCAGAGCACGATCTGGGTGCAGCGGAAGAGGGCGACGGGTTTTTCCGGCCGGTCCTCGGTGAAGACGCGGGCGTCCCAGACCTGGGTGGTGCGGCCCTGATGCTGGGCCGTCGCCTCGCACAGCAGCACGCCGCCGCGCGCGGTGCCGATATGGTTGCTCTTCAGTTCCGCCGTGGTGAAGCCGGCCGCGCCTTCCGGCAGGTCGGCATAGGTGCCGTAGCCGCAGCAGGTATCGGCCAGCGCCACGACGGAGGCCGCGTGCAGGTAGCCGTTGGGGGCGAGGTGCCGCGGCTCGACCACGATCCGGCCTCGGGCGACGCCGTCGCCGGCCTCCTCGATCTCGATGCCGAGCGTTTCCAAGAGGTTGCCGGCGGCGCTCGCCGTGATTTCGGCCGGGTCCAGTTTGGGCATCGGGGCTCTCTCTTCCGGCCGCGCTCAGGCGGCGACCGTCTTCGCTTTGTACTTGCAGACGTCCGAGACGACGCAGGCCGGGCAGTCCGGCTTGCGCGCCTTGCAGACATAGCGGCCATGCAGGATCAGCCAGTGGTGCGCGTGCAGCAGATAGGCTTTCGGCACGCGTTTCTCCAGCTTGCGCTCCACCTCGAGCGGCGTCTCGCCCGGCGCCAGCCCGGTGCGGTTCGCGACCCGGAAGAGATGCGTGTCGACCGCGATGGTCGGCTCCCCGAAGGCGATATTGAGCACCACGTTCGCCGTCTTGCGGCCGACGCCGGGCAGCGCCTCCAAGGCCGCGCGCTCGCGCGGCACTTGGCCGCCATGATCCGCCACCAGGATCTCGGCCATCTTCATCACGTTCTTGGCCTTGGAATTGTACAGGCCGATGGTCTTGATGTACTGCTTCAGCCTCGCCTCGCCCAGCGCCAGCATGTCCTCGGGCGTCGAGACGACCCGGAACAGCCCCTCGGTCGCCTTGTTGACGCCGACGTCGGTCGCCTGGGCGGAAAGCGTGACCGCCACCAGCAGCGTATAGGGGTTGGTCCAGTTGAGTTCCCCCTTCGGCTCCGGGCGCTGCTGCTTCAGGCGCTCGAAGAAGGTCTCGATCTCGGCTTTTTTCATCTGCGGCATGAAGGCTCACCGGACTTTGAAGGCGGGGAAGGCGGCGCTAGATTAGGCACCATGATGACGGATTCCCACCCGAAAACCGACCCTGGCGAGGCGGCCGAGGCGGCGACGGTCTATTTCGACGCCACGCTCTCGCCCCACCGCAGCCTGTCGCCGCAGGGCTTCCTGGTCCTGATGAGCGCGATCGCGGGCGGCGGGTTCCTGATCGGCTTCGGCTTCTTCCTGGCCGGCGCCTGGCCGGTGGCCGGCTTCTGCGGGCTGGAAATCGCGCTCGTCTATCTCGCCTTCAAGCTGAACTACCGCGACAGCCGCCGGCGCGAGCATCTGCGCCTGTCGCGCCCCGGCGGGCTGGAGGTCGAGCGGGTGACGCCGAACGGCAAGGCGAGTGCCGTGCGCCTGGAGCCGATCTGGCTCAAGGTCGAGATCGACGAGCCGCCGGAGCCGGACAGCCAGCTGCGCCTGACCGCCCACGGCAAGGCCCTGGTGGTCGGCAGTTTTCTTTCGGTGGGCGAGCGGGTGGAACTCGCCCATGCGCTGCGCGAGGCGCTCATGCGCTATCGCGGCGGGCCGCTCGCCGCGCCCGCTGCCGATCCGCCGGCCGTCCCCTCCGGCGGGACGGGGTGAGCGCGGGACGCCCTCCCGGCCTTGGCGACTACGGGCTGCTCGTCGCGCTGGCGGCGATCTGGGGGGCGAGCTTCCTTCTGATCAAGATCGCGGTCGCGGATATCCCGCCGATCGCCATCGCGGCCGGCCGGACGGCGATCGCGGCCGCGGTGCTGCTGGCGGTGACCTGGGCGACGGGCCGGCATCTGCCGAAGGCTCCGAAGGTCTGGGCCCTGATCCTCGCGGTCGCGGTGATCGGCAACGCGCTGCCCTTCTCGCTGATCGCCTGGGGCGAGGAGACGGTGGATAGCGGGCTCGCCGCCATCGTCATGGGGATCAACCCGCTGGTGACGCTGGCGCTCGCCCATCTCTTCACGGCGGACGAGAAGGCGAACCCGCGCAAGCTCGTCGGCATCGCGCTCGGCCTCGCCGGCGTCGTGGTGCTGATCGGACCGGAGAAGCTGCTGCTGCTCGGCCGCGAGACGCTGAGCTACCTCGCCTTCGCGGGCGCGGCGTCCTGCTACGCCACCGCGTCCCTCATCAACAAGAAGCTCTCGGGGGAAAGTTTCCGGGCGATCTCCGCCGGCGTGATGCTGGTCTCCGCCGCGATCCTGATCCCGGCGAGCTTGGCTCTGGAGGCGCCCTGGCGGCTCGCCCCGGGATGGGAGGCGACCGGGGCGCTGGTCGCGCTCGGCCTCTTCCCCACGGCACTCGCGAACCTGATGCTGCTCGCCATCATCCGCCGGCAGGGGGCCAGCTTCTTCAGCCAGATCAACTATCTGGTCCCGCTCTTCGGGCTGGGCTACGGCGTGCTGCTGCTCGCGGAGGAGCCGCCGGTCGAGGCCTTCGCGGCGCTCGCCCTGATCCTCGCCGGCATCGGCTTCGCGCGCGGGGCGAAGGCCCGGCCGCCGGCCGAACGCGCGTGACCGCGATGCCTTCGTACGGCTTTCCCTATCCGCGCCGGACCTGACGGCAGTCCATGACGGTCAGGGACTTCCCGTCATTCCCGCGAAAGCGGGAATCCAGGGACCTTGGCGCAGGCGGCACCGGGGACGCCCTGGATTCCGGATCGACGCCGACGCGTCGTCCGGAACGACGGCATCTTGCGCCGAGAGCCAATTCAGTCCGACAGCCCCAGCACGTCGGCCATCGAATAGACCGCCGGCTTCCGGCCCTGCGCCCAGAGCGCGGCGCGCACGGCGCCCTGCGCGAAGATCGCGCGGTCGCCGGACTTGTGGGTGAGCTCGATGCGCTCGCCGGGGCCGGCGAAGATCACCGTGTGCTCGCCCACCACCTCGCCGCCGCGCAGGGTGGCGTAGCCGATGGCGCCTTCGGGCCGCGGGCCGGTCTGTCCCTCGCGCGAGAGGATCGCCGCGTCGTCATGATCGACGCCGCGGCCGTCCGCCGCCGCCTTGCCGAGGCCCAGCGCCGTGCCCGACGGCGCGTCGACCTTGTGGCGGTGATGCATCTCGACGATCTCGATGTCGTAGTCGCTCCCCAGCGTCGCGGCGACCTTCCTGGTCAGCCCCAGCAGCAGATTGACGCCGACCGACATGTTGGGCGCGTGGACGACGGGCACGTGGCGCGCCGCCTTCTCCAGCGCCGCGACATGGGCCGATTCCAGCCCGGTGGTGCCGACGATGTGGGCGGCGCCGGCCTGGGCGCACAGCCGCGCGAAATCGACCGTCGCCTCGGGCGTGGTGAAGTCGATCACCGCGTCCGACTTGGCGATCGCGACCGCCGGGTCGGACCCGACATAGACGCCGTCCGGCTTCAGCCCCGCGAGCTGGCCCGCATCCTGCCCCAGCACGTCCGAGCCCTCGCGCGCCACCGCGCCGGCCAGATGGCAATGCTCCGCCTCGATCACGGCGCGGATCAGCATCCGCCCCATGCGCCCCCCGGCGCCGACGATGGTGATGGCGGTGGTCTCGGACATGGCGTGGTCCCTTGATCTGCTGGGTCGCGGCAGGTTGCGTCGGTTAGGCCGCTAGGTAAGGCGAGCGGGGCGGCTATGGCAAGCGGTCCGGCGCGACGCCGCCGAGCGGGTCTCGCAACCCGGCAGGCGGGATGGCTCGCATTCCGCTTGTCCCACGGACCGTCTCGACAACAAGACAGTGCCCAGGATCTTTCATTACACAAAATATGTAATGATAAGTCTCCGACGGAAGGAGAATGGGAACGGCTCGGGGCGCGGTGATCCGTGGATAGGCCCCGAGTGCCGGAGGCGCGGCGCCATGGCAGCGGCGCGGTCTACTCCGTCAGATCGTCCCAGAACTCCTTCACCTTGGAGAAGAAGCCTTCGGTTTCGGGGCTGTTGTGGACCTTGGAACCGCCGCCTTCCTTGCGGAACTCCTCCAGCAGCTCCTTCTGGCGCTTGGTGAGCTTCACCGGCGTCTCGACCGCGATCTCGATCAGCATGTCGCCGCGCTGGTTGCCCTGCAGCACCGGCATGCCCTTGCCGCGCAGACGGAACTGCTGGCCGGTCTGGGCGCCTTCGGGGATCTTCACCTTGGCGCGGCCGCCCTCGATGGTCGGCACCTCGATCTCGCCGCCCAGCGCCGCGTCCGCCATCGCGATCGGCACGTGGCAGCCGAGATTCGGGCCCTGGCGCTGGAACAGCCGGTGCGGGGCGACCGAGATGAAGATGTAGAGATCGCCCGGCGGCGCGCCGCGCACGCCCGCCTCGCCCTCGCCGGCCAAGCGGATGCGGTTGCCGTCCTCCACCCCGCGCGGGATGTTGACCTGCAGCGTCTTGTCCTTGTGGACGCGGCCCGCGCCGTTGCAGGACCCGCAGGGCTTGTCGATCATCCGCCCCTCGCCCTGGCAGGCGGGGCAGGTGCGTTCGATGGTGAAGAAGCCCTGGCTGGTGCGCACCTTGCCGTCGCCGCCGCAGGTCTCGCAGGCGACCGGCTTGGCGCCCTCGGCGGCGCCGGACCCGTCGCAGGTCTCGCAGGTGACGGAGGTCGGCACCCGGATCTCGATCTTGCGGCCCTGGAAGGCGTCCTCGAGGCTGACCTCGAGATTGTAGCGCAGGTCGGCGCCGCGGGCCTGCTGGCCGCGGCCGCGCCGGCCGCCGCCCATGAAGTCGCCGAACATCTCCTCGAAGATGTCGGTGAAGCCGCCGAAGCCGGCGCCGGCCCCGCCATTGCCGAAACCGCCGCCGCCGAAGCCGCCCTGCTCGAAGGCCTCGTGGCCGAAGCGGTCGTAGGCCGCGCGCTTCTGGTCGTCCTTCAGCGCCTCGTAGGCTTCGCCCACTTCCTTGAACTTCTTCTCGGCCTCTTCGTCCCCCGGATTGCGGTCCGGGTGATACTTCATGGCGAGCTTGCGATAGGCGCTCTTCAGTTCATCCTTCGAGGCGTTGCGGTCGACGCCCAGGACTTCGTAATAGTCGCGTTTCGCCATCGCTCAACAGGTCCCCAGTCAGTGTTCCGCCGCCGTCGCCGGGCCGGGCGCGCCGCCGCGTCCCCTTCCCCGACGCGCGGCCGGCTCCGACGCCAAATGGCCCCGGGGGATGTCGCCGCCCGGGGCCATTCGGTTCGACCGTCGGACTTACTTGTCCTTCTTGTCGTCGTCCACTTCCTCGAAGTCGGCGTCGACCACACCGTCGTCCTGGGAGCCGGCATCGGCGCCCTCGGCGGCGTCGGCGCCACCCTCCTCGGCCTGCTGGGCCTTGTACATGGCCTCGCCGAGCTTCATGGACGCCTGGCTCAGCGCCTCGGTCTTGGACTTGATGGCCTCGAGGTCCTCACCGTCCTTGACGTCCTTCAGCTCCTGCAGCGCGGTCTCGATCGCCTCCTTGTCGGCGGCCTCGAGCCCTTCGCCATGGTCCTTCAGCGCCGTCTCGGTGGTGTGCACCAGGCTCTCGGCCTGGTTCTTGGCCTCGACCAGCTCGCGCTTCTGCTTGTCGGCCTCGGCGTTCTGCTCGGCCTCCTGGACCATCCGCTCGATCTCGTCCTCGTCGAGACCGCCGGAGGCCTGGATGCGGATCTGCTGCTCCTTGCCGGTGCCCTTGTCCTTGGCCGAGACGTTGACGATGCCGTTGGCGTCGATGTCGAAGGTGACCTCGATCTGCGGCACGCCGCGCGGCGCCGGCGGGATGCCGACCAGGTCGAACTGACCCAGCAGCTTGTTGTCCGCCGCCATCTCGCGCTCGCCCTGGAACACGCGGATGGTGACCGCCGACTGGTTATCCTCGGCCGTCGAGAAGGTCTGCGACTTCTTGGTCGGGATCGTCGTGTTGCGCTCGATCAGGCGCGTGAACACCCCGCCCAGCGTCTCGATGCCGAGCGACAGCGGCGTCACGTCCAGGAGCAGCACGTCCTTGACGTCGCCCTGCAGCACGCCGGCCTGGATGGCGGCGCCGATGGCGACCACCTCGTCCGGGTTCACGCCGCGATGCGGCTCCTTGCCGAAGAAGTCCTTCACCGACTGGATCACCTTGGGCATGCGGGTCATGCCGCCGACCAGGATGACTTCGTCGATCTCGCTCGCCTTCAGGCCGGCATCCTTGAGGGCCGACTTGCACGGGCCGATGGTGCGCTTCACCAGATCGTCGACCAGCGCCTCCAGCTTGGAGCGGCTGAGCTTGATGTTCAGGTGCTTCGGCCCCGACTGGTCGGCCGTGATGAACGGCAGGTTCACATCGGTCTGCTGCGCGGAGGAGAGCTCGATCTTCGCCTTCTCGGCCGCCTCCTTCAGGCGCTGCAGGGCCAGGCGGTCCTGGCGCAGGTCGATGCCGTTCTCCTTTTTGAACTCCTCGGCCAGGTAGTCGATGATGGCGATGTCGAAATCCTCGCCGCCGAGGAAGGTGTCGCCGTTGGTCGACTTCACCTCGAACACGCCGTCGCCGATCTCCAGGATCGAGACGTCGAAGGTGCCGCCGCCGAGGTCGTAGACCGCGATCGTGCCGGTGCCCTTCTTCTCGAGCCCGTAGGCGAGTGCGGCCGCGGTCGGCTCGTTGATGATGCGCATCACCTCGAGACCCGCGATCTTGCCGGCATCCTTGGTGGCCTGGCGCTGCTGGTCGTTGAAGTAGGCGGGAACCGTGACTACCGCCTGGTCGACCGTCTCGCCGAGATAGGCCTCCGCCGTCTCCTTCATCTTCTGCAGGATGAAGGCCGAGATCTGGGAGGGCGCGTACTGCTCGCCGTGCGCCTCGACCCAGGCGTCGCCGTTGTCGGCCTTGCTGATCTTGAAGGGCATCTGGTCGCGGTCCTTCGCGACCTCCTTGTCCTCGAACCGCCGGCCGATCAGGCGCTTGATGGCGTAGAGGGTGTTCTCCGGATTGGTCACCGCCTGGCGCTTGGCGGAATGGCCGACCAGACGCTCGCCGTCCTCGGTGAAGGCGACCATCGACGGCGTGGTACGCGCGCCCTCGGCGTTCTCGATGACCTTCGCATCCTTGCCGTCCATGACGGCGACGCACGAGTTGGTCGTGCCCAGATCGATACCGATAACCTTGCCCATTCTCATTCACCTCCGAATTTCAAGCGGGCGCCGCCCGAGCCTTGGCAAAGCGCTGTCCTGGACGCCCCTTTTCGCAAAGGTCCGACGCGGACGGTACGCCCGCGCCGGTTCCGCGCGAGATATAGGCAGGCTGTCACGCCCCTGCAACCTCATGGGGGGCGAGATTCTGGGGGGCGGTAGGATGATGCGCCGGCGCGGCGGCCGCCGATCCGGGTGGGAGGCCGCAGCCAGCCATGCTAGGTCCAGCACCATGAAGGATCCGCATTCCGAATTCCGCGAGGATTCCGCGCCCGGCTTCCGGCTGTTGGACGGGCTGCTCGCGCCGGAGGCGCAGCGTGCGCTGGCGGCCGACGTGCGCGCGGTGGTGGCGGAGGCCCCGCTCTATCGCCCCACCATGCCGAAGACGGGCAAGCCCTTCAGCGTGCGCATGACCAATTGCGGACCGCTCGGTTGGATCGCCGACAAGGCGGGCGGCTATCGCTATCAGGAAACCCACCCGGTGACGGGCAGGCCCTGGCCGGCGATGCCGCGGGCGGTGCAGGATATCTGGGAGGCGGTGACGGGCTGCGCCTATCCGCCGGAGGCGTGCCTCGTCAACTGGTACGGGCCCGAGGCGCGCATGGGCCTGCATCGCGACGAGGATGAGGAGGCCGCCGAGGCGCCGGTCGTCTCGATCTCGCTCGGCGACGAGGCGCGGTTCCGCCTCGGTGGGCCGCAACGCCGCGGGCCGACCCGATCGATGATCCTGCGCTCGGGCGACGTCGTGGTGCTGGGCGGCGAGAGCCGGCATTTCTACCACGGCGTGGATAGGCTCTATCCCGGCACCTCGACGCTGCTGGAGGCGCCGGGGCGGATCAACCTGACGCTGCGGCGGGTGACGGTGCTCGAATGAGGAGATCCCCGGGTCGAGCCCGGGGATGACGCGCTACCCATTCGGATAGGGAAACTACCCATTCGGATAGGGAAAATCGTCATTCCGGACGGCGCCTCGGCGGCGATCCGGAATCCAGGGCGGTCTGCACAACCGTTCGGGTGCGCGGCCCTGGATTCCCGCTTTCGCGGGAATGACGAGGACTTTATTCGAAGGTACGCAAATCGTGGCCTCGGCGCTCGGCCGCCTCACGCCGTGGTGTCGACGCCGCCGTCGTCGTTGGCCGAGCCGCCCTTCGCCTCGCCGCCCTTCGGGTCGCCCTTGGCGACGATCACCATGGCCGGGCGCAGCAGCCGGTCGTGCAGCATGTAGCCGGGCTGCAGCACCTGGACCACCGTGCCGGCGGGCTTGCCGGTGTCGGTCGCTTCCGAGATCGCCTGGTGGCGGTCGTAGGAGAACTTCTCGCCCAGCGGATCGACACGTCTGATCCCCGCCTTCTCGAAGGCGTCGAGGATCTGCTTCTCGGTCATCTCCACCCCGACGGAGAGGTTCTTCACCGTCTCGTTGTCGTCCTTCAGGCTGTCGGGCACGGAATCGACGGCGCGGCGCAGGTTGTCGACCGCCGGCAGCAGCTCCTTCACGAAGGAGGCGGCGGCGTACTTCTTCGCGTCGCCCGCGTCCTTCTCGGCCCGGCGCTTGGTATTCTCGGCATCGGCCACGACGCGCATCATGCGGTCCTTGAGCTCGGCATTCTCCGCCGAGAGCCGCGCGATCTTGTCCTCCGCGTTGGGCTGGCGTCCCTCGGCCGCGCCGGACGGGCCCTTGGCCTCGGATTTGGGATCGGCCGCGTCCTCGCCCGGATCCTCCTCGACCAGATGGTCGGCGCCGGCCTGGCGCAGGGCTTCCTCGACGGCGCGTTCGGCCGCTTCCTGCGCGGAGGGATCGACCTGATCCTCCGGCTCCTCGTTGCGCTGCGCCTTGGCCTGATCCTTACCGCTCATCTCGATGAAACCTCTCGATGCCCAAAGGAAATCCTGACTGTGCCGGCCGCCCGACCAATCGGGATCGGGACATAGCCGAGGCGGGGCCGTCCCTCAAGGGGCGCGACCCGCGGCGGCCTGACAGATGGGGGCGGGGACGCGCTTTGCCTACCCTTGCCGTGCCCGCGGTCGGGCCGGCCCCTTCACACCGCGTCGCGGCGACCCAGCAGCCGGCCGACGACCTTGGAGGTGTAGTCGACCATCGGGATGATTCGCGCGTAGTTCATGCGCGTCGGGCCGACCACGCCGATCGCGCCGATCACCCGCTCGTCCTCGCCGAGATAGGGCGAGACGATCATCGAGCAGCCGGTCATCGAGAACAGATTGCTGCCCGAGCCGATGAAGATCTGAACGCCTTCCGCGATCTCGGCCGCATCCAGCAGGCGCAGCATGTTCTCCTTCGCCTCCAGGGCCGAGAACAGCGCGCGGATATGCTCCAGATCCGTCATCGCCTGCACGTCGTTCAACAGGTTCGACTGCCCGCGCACGATCAGCACCCCGTCGCCCGAGGTGGCGTCCGACCAGGTGGCGAGCCCGGCCTCCACCACCTTGGCGGTCAATTCGTCGATCTGCGCCTTCTTCTCGCGGATCTCGGCGCTCACCGTCTGGCGCGTCTCCTCCAGCGTCTTGCCGGCGAGCTTGGCGGAGAGGAAGTTTGTCGCCTCGTTGAGCGTCGAGGCCGGCAGTCCCATCGGCAGGTCGATCACCCGGTTCTCGACCAGCCCGGTCTCGGTCACCATGACGACCAGCCCGCGGCCGGGGCCGATCGGCACGAACTCGATATGCTTCAAGCGCTGGTCGGTCTTGGGGGCGAAGACGAGGCCGGCGCATTTCGACAGGCCGCTCATCAGGTCGCTCGCCTCCTCCAGCACCTGCGTCACCGACTTGCCGGAGGCGGAGCAGCGCTCCTCGATCGCGCGGCGGTCGCCTTCGGAGAGATTGCCGAGCTCGAGGATGCCGTCGACGAAGAGCCGGAGGCCCGCATCCGTCGGCAGCCGCCCGGCCGAGGTGTGCGGCGCGTACAAGAGTCCGCTATCCTCCAGATCCGCCATCACGTTGCGCACCGTCGCCGGCGACAGCTTCTGCTGCAGCCGTCGCGAGAGCGTGCGCGAGCCGACGGGCTCGCCCGTCTCGACGAAGGCCTCGACCACGAGGCGCAGGATTTCGCGGGACCGATCGTTCAGTTCGGAGATCATGGCTCTTCCGATGCGAGAAGCCGTCTGTCCTGAAATGTATGAACCCCCCGAAACCCCGTCAATCGAATGGGTGTCGCATGCCGCGCACGGCCAAGGGCTGGACGCCCGCAGCCTGGAGGGATAGCGTGCCGCCCGCTTCATCGGATATTTTTCCACGACCGGCAGGAGACGAGCCCCGTGCGCCCCAGCAAACGCGCCCCCGACCAGCTTCGCGAGATCGTCCTCGAGCCCGAGGTGGCGCGCTACGCGGAGGGTTCCTGTCTCGCCAAGTTCGGCTACACGCACGTGCTCTGCTGCGCCAGCGTGGAGGATTCCGTGCCGCCCTTCCTGCGCAACAGCGGGCGCGGCTGGGTGACGGCGGAATACGGCATGCTGCCGCGCTCGACCCACAGCCGGATGGACCGCAAGCGCACCGCCGAGGGCGGGCGCACGCAGGAGATTAGCCGGCTGATCGGCCGCTCCCTGCGCGCCGTCACCGATATGACCAAGCTGGGCGAGCGGCAGATCCGCCTCGACTGCGACGTGCTGCAGGCCGACGGCGGCACGCGCACGGCGGCGATCACGGGGGCCTATGTCGCGCTCTCGCTCGCGGTCCAGCACATGCAGCGCCTGGGCGCGATCGACGGCAACCCGCTGACCGACAGCGTGGCCGCGATCTCCTGCGGGCTCTATGAGGGCGAGGCGGTGCTCGACCTCGACTATGACGAGGATTCGGAAGCCCAGGCGGACGCCAATTTCGTCCTGACCGGAAGCGGTGGTATCGTCGAGATTCAAGGCACCGCGGAGACCGAGCCCTTCAGCGAGGCGGAATTCGTCCGTCTCCTCGGGCTCGCCAAGGGAGGCTGCGCCGATCTGGCGGTCGCGCAACGCCGCGCGCTGGGCCTGGACGGCTGAGGCAAGAGGCACGAAGGATGGCACGCACGTTCGACGCATCCGCCGATGACGGCAAGCTGGTGATCGCCAGCCACAATCCCGGCAAGGTCCGCGAGATCGGCGACCTGCTGGCCGACTACGGCGTGAAACCGGTCTCCGCCGCCGAGCTGGACCTGCCGGAGCCGGAAGAGACCGGCAGCAGCTTCGTCGAGAACGCCAAGCTGAAGGCGATGGCCGCCGCGGAGGGCGCCGACCTGCCGGCGCTGGCCGATGACAGCGGGCTCGCCGTCGACTGCCTGGAAGGCGCGCCCGGCATCTATTCCGCGCGCTGGGCCGGGCCGGAGAAGGATTTCGGCGTCGCGATGGAGCGCGTGCACGAGGCGATGGCCGATTCGGTCGACCGCACGGGCCAGTTCGTGTGCGCGCTGGCGCTCGCCTGGCCGGACGGGCATTGCGAGGTCTTCCAGGGCACGGTGGCGGGCCTGATCGTCTGGCCGCCGCGCGGCGACAAGGGGTTCGGCTACGACCCGATCTTCGTGCCGGAAGGCCATGACGAGACCTTCGGCGAAATGGAGCCGGCGGCGAAGCACGCCATCAGCCACCGGGCGGAGGCCTTCAAGAAGCTCGTCGCCGCCTGTTTCGCCGGCGGCTGAGCGCCAGGAGGCGGCCGCCCCGGGATCGGGGCCCGCACAAGACCATGGTCGCGCTCTACGTTCACTGGCCCTTCTGCAAGGCCAAGTGCCCCTATTGCGATTTCAACAGCCATGTGCGCGCCGGCGTCGACCATGATCGCTGGGCCAATGCGCTGACAGCGGAGACGCGGGCCGCGCTCGCCCCCTATGCGGGGCGGGCCGGAGAGCGGATCGAGAGCGTCTTCTTCGGCGGCGGCACGCCGTCCCTGATGGAACCCGAGACCGTCGCCCGCGTGCTGGAGACGGCGGCGGCGCAGGTGCCCTTCGCCGAGGATGTCGAGATCACGCTGGAAGCCAATCCGACCTCGGTCGAGGCGGGGCGCTTCGCCGGTTTCCGGCAGGCCGGGGTCAACCGCGTCTCGCTCGGCATCCAGTCGCTGAAGGACGAGGATCTGCGCTTCCTGGGGCGCGAGCACAGTGCGGCGGAAGCCACGGACGCGATCGCGTTGGCGCACGAGACCTTCGATCGCGTCAGCTTCGATCTGATCTACGCCCGGCCGGACCAGCGGCCCGATGATTGGACCCGGGAACTGGCCCGCGCGCTGCCCTTGGCCGGCGACCATCTCTCGCTCTACCAGCTGACGCTGGAGCCGGGCACCGCCTTCTTCACCCGCGCGCGGCTCGGCGAGAAGATGACGGCGGCGGAGGAGCAGGCTGCCCAGTTGTGGGAGGCGACCCAGATCGCGATGGAGGCGGCCGGGCTCGAGGCCTACGAGGTCTCGAACCACGCCCGGCCGGGCGGGGAGAGCCGGCACAATCTCGTGTATTGGCGCTATGGCGACTATGCCGGCGTCGGCCCCGGCGCCCACGGCCGGGTGAGCGATGCGGACGGCGGCAAGCATGCGACCTATCGCCATCGCCTGCCGGAGAAATGGCTGGACACGGTCGAGCGCGACGGCGAGGCGCTGGCCGAACGCGCCGCGCTGTCGGTCGAGGATCGGCGGCGGGAACTGCTGCTGATGGGACTGCGGTTGAGTGAGGGGGTGCCGGAAAGCCGCCTCGTCCGCGAGACGGGCGCGGGGTTCGACGCGCTGGACACCGCGCGGCTCGATGCGCTGGCCGAGGAGGGCTGGATCCTGCTGCAAGAGGGGCGGCTGCGCGTGACGGCCGAAGGCCGGGTCCGGCTCAACGCGCTGCTCGACTATCTCGTGACGTGAGGGGGCGTGAGGGGCCTCAGGCCGCCTCCCGCCCGTGGCGGACGACGAGGTCGGCGAATTCGGTCAGATAGACGGAGCCCTTGACCGTGCGCTGCAAGAGGACCGAGCGCCGGTCGTTCTCGTCCGGCTTGCGGCGTACGAGGCCGAGCTCGGACAGCCGGTCGAGCGCACGGGTCACGGCCGGTTTCGCGATATTCAGCGTCTCGGAGAGCGCGCGCACCGTGTGCGGCGGATCGCCCAGATAGATCGTCATCAGGATCGCCATCTGGCGCGCGGACAGGTCCGGCCCGTCGCGCCGGACGCTCTCGCTGATCGCGCCCTGCCACATCCTGAGCGCCTGTGTCGCCGTGAGGTCGATCGCCATCTCGAACCCGTCTCCCGAAAGCCGAACTCGTTTCGGCCCCGAACCAAATCTAGGGGGACTCGCGCAGGCTGGCAATGGGGACGGGAAAATGCGGCCGCCGCCGGCGGTTCCGCCTAGCCGTAGCGCTCGCGCAGCATCTCGAAGACGGCGCGCGGGCTCTGCGCCTCGCCGCCTTCCGGGCGCCCCGGCTTGGTCTTGGTGTTCCAGGCCATGACGTCGATGTGGAACCAGGGAATCTCCGGCGTCACGAAGCGGCGCAGGAACAAGGCCGCCGTGATCGCCCCGCCATAACCGCCGGGCGGCGCATTGTTGAGGTCGGCGATCTTGCTGTCGAGCTGGCTGTCATAGGCGTCGACCAGCGGCATGCGCCAGACCGGGTCGGAGACCCGCTCGCCGGCCGCCATCACGGCGCCCGCCACCGCATCGTCGGTGCTGAACAGCGCCGGCACCTCGGTGCCCAGCGCGACGCGGGCGGCGCCTGTCAGGGTGGCGAAATCCATCAGCAGCTCCGGCTTCTCCTCGCAGGCGAGAGCCAGCGCGTCGGCCAGCACCAGCCGGCCCTCGGCGTCGGTATTGCCGATCTCGACGGTCAGCCCCTTGCGCGAGGAGAGGATGTCCATCGGCCGGAAGGCGTCGCCGGAGACGCTGTTCTCCACCGCCGGGATCAGCACGCGCAGCCGCACTTTCAGCTTCGCCGCCATCACCATGCGCGCGAGCGCCAGCGCCTGCGCGGCCCCGCCCATGTCCTTCTTCATCATCAGCATGCCGCTCGACGGCTTGAGGTCGAGCCCGCCGGTATCGAAGCACACCCCCTTGCCGACCAGCGTGACCTTCGGGTCGGACGCCTTGCCCCAGCTCAGGTCGATCAGCCGCGGCGCGCGGGAGGACGCGCGGCCGACCGCGTGGATCATCGGAAAATTGTCGCGCAGCAGATCGTCGCCGACGGTCGTCTTGCACTTGCCCTTGAACTCGCGGGCGAGCGCGTGGGCGGCGGTCGCCAGCTCCCCCGGGCCCATGTCGCCGGCCGGCGTGTTGATCAGGTCGCGCGCCAGCATGACGGCACGCGCGACCGCTTCGACCCCCTGCCTGTCGGTCTTCGCCGGCCAGACCAGCGTGCGCGCCGCGCCCTCGGCCTTCTTGTAGCGGTCGAACCGGTAATGGCCGAGCGCCCAGCCGAGCGCGGCGCGGTCCGGATCGACCGCGACGGGGCCCTCCTCCAGCCGGTAGCGCCCCTCGGGCAGGGCGGCGGCGGCACCGCCCCAGGACCAGAGATCGTCCGTCCCGGTGACGCCGAGCAGCACGCAAGCCGGCGCGCCGGAGGAATCGGGCAGTACGAGATGGCTCGCCGGCTTCGCCCGGAAGCCGTTGCGCTTGACCCAGCCGACCCGCGTCTTCGGCTGATCCTTCAGCCAGCCGTCGAGCGCGTCCGCCGTCAGCGCCACGATCGGCAGCGTCGACTTGTCCGCCCGCGCGGCAAAACACTCGAGATCGGCCATCACGCCCCTCCGCCCGTCATCAAACCAAGCGGGCCACGATGTAGCGCGTGCGGCGGTTGGCGTCCAGCCGGCGCGCTCAGCACTCGGGCTCCGGCAGGCGGCGGATCGCGCGCAGTTCCGCATCGACCAGCGCGAGCCCGACATCGATCGAGAGCCGGACCGTCACGCCGTTGTCGTAGAGATCGCTGACATAGCTCGTCATCGGCTCCGAATCGGGCTCGTCCAGCGGATAGAAGGCGGTGACGGTGCGCAGCATCTCGCCGCTCAGCAGCCCGGCGTCGCCGCGCACGGGGCCGTCCGGCGGCTCGGGCGTGCCGGCGATCAGATCGACCGCCAGCAACGCGCCCTCCTCGCCGCCGTCGAAGATGGTCTGGCGGACCAGCCGCTCGCCGTCATAGAGCCGGCGCAGGGATTCGATCCAGCCGCTGGTCGGGAACTCGACGCCGGGCGGCAGCTTCGCCTGCCGGCGTGCCGGCTTGCTGTAGCGCACGGTACCGCCCTCCGGGCCGCGGGTGGCCTCGCCGCGGACGTCCGAGATTGGGCTGTTGTTCAGCATCTGCTGTTGCCGGAAGTCGAGGGTGCCGGCGGCGCCGTCCTCGGCGATCGTCTCCCGGAAGGTCGAGCGGCTCTGCAGCACGCTGCTGCCGCCGCTCTCGGTCTCGAGCTTCACCTGCAGCTCGCTGGCATGCGTCCAGCCGTCGCAGGTGCGTTCGATCCGCACCAGGAAGAGGCCGCTGGCGCTCCCCTTGTCGGCGCTGCGCAGCTCCAGGAGCGAGAGGTCGTAGCGCGCCTCGTGCGGCACCAGATCCGCGGCGATCGCGGGACTCGGGGCAACCGTGGCGAGCAACAGGGCGGCGCGAAGGAAAGGAAGCCAAGGTTTCATGCCGCGCAGCATAGCGGAGGCGAGCCCCCCTGTCGGCCCGGAAAATCCGCGCCCGATGGGGCGTTGCTAATTGGCGAAAAACTTGATCGAATCCCGCCAACGATGTCGCAGAAAAGGCGACGCGATCGGTCGCGCTTCTTCAGGCCGACGGGATGGATTGGGTATGCAGGAAAAACGTCAGGACATTCACAACTCCGACGTGCCCGCCCTGTGCCGGGCCTGCGAGGCACGGCATAACGGCATCTGCGGGGCCCTGCGCGACGACGAGCTGCTGCGTCTCAGCAAACATACGACGGTGAAGAACGTGCCGGCCGGCAGCCCGCTGATCGGCGAGGAGGAATCGGTCGCGACCTACGCCAACGTGCTGAAGGGCGTGGTCAAGCTGACCAAGCTTATGGCCGACGGCCGCCAGCAGATCGTCGGGCTGCAGTTCGCGCCGGATTTCGTCGGTCGCCCCTTCCAGGAGGCGAGCCAGGTCGGAGCCGAGGCCGCCTCCGACGTCACGCTGTGCATCTTTCCCAAGGGATCGCTCGACGCGATGCTGAAGGAACAGCCGAACCTGGAGCATCGCCTGCTGCGCCAGTCGCTTAACGAGCTCGACGAGGCGCGCGAATGGATGCTCACCCTCGGCCGCAAGACGGCGGAGGAGAAGGTGGCGAGCTTCCTCTACATGATCGCCGCGCACATCGATCCGGAATCGGATGTCGACGCCGAGAACACGGCGACCTTCGACCTGCCGCTGACCCGGGCCGATATCGCGGACTTCCTGGGACTGACGATCGAGACGGTGAGCCGCCAATTGACCCGCCTGCGCAAGGCCGGCGCGATCGAGATCACCACCAACCGGCACGTCATCGTGCCGGACATGCAGGCGCTGCGGGACCTTTCGGGCAGCTGACGCGGCCCTTTCCAGCCTTCAGACGATCAGGTTCAGGATCCGATCGGGCACGAAGATCTGGCGCTTGATCTCCTTGCCCTCGACGAAGCGCGCGCAGTTGGCGTCCTGCAGGGCGGCCTCGACGACCTCCGCCTCCGAGGCGCCGCGCGCGACCGAGACGCCGGCCCGGCGCTTGCCGTTCACCTGCACCGCGATCTCGATCTCGTCGCGCTTGGCCTTCTCCTCATCCCAGTCCGGCCAGTTGCTGCCGCGGAAGACCGATCTCTCGTGGCCGAGACGCTGCCACAGCTCCTCGGCCAGGAAGGGGGCGAAGGGCGCCAGCATGACGACCAGCGGCTCGACCTCCGCCTTGCGCACGGCGCGGCCGCCCTCGCGGACGGCGTTGAGGTAGTTCATCAGGGCGGCGATCGCGGTGTTGTAGGAGAGCGCCTCCAGATCCTGCGTCACCTTGCCGATGGTGGCGTGCATCTCGCGCTCGACCGGCCCCTCCTCGACCGGGCCGTCGGCGAGCCCGTCCACCGGCACGATCGTGTTCCACAGCCGGGTGAAGAAGCGGCTGATGCCGGCGATGCCCTGGTCGCGGAAGTCGCCGCCCTCCTGGAACGGGCCCATGAACATCAGATAGGTGCGTACCACGTCGGCGCCGTGCTCCTCGACATAGGCGTCGGGGTTCACGATGTTGCCGCGCGACTTCGACATCTTCGCGCCTTCGCGCACGATCATGCCGTGGCGGCGGAAGCGCTTGTAGGGCTCCTCGAAGTCCAGCAGGCCGAGATCGTGCAGCACCATGGTGGTGAAGCGTGAATACATCAGGTGCAGGACCGCATGCTCCTCGCCGCCGATATACATGTCGACGGGCAGCCAGCGTTTGGTGCGCTCCTTCCCGAAAGCCGCATCATCGAGGTCGGTCGAGGGATAGCGCAGGAAGTACCAGGCGGAATCGAGGAAGGTGTCGGAGACGTCGGTCTCGCGCCGCGCCGCGCCGCCGCATTTCGGGCAGCTGGTCTTCACGAACGCTTCCGACCGGCCGAGCGGGCCGACCCCGCTTTCGTCCGGGCGGTAGTCCTCGACATGCGGCAGCTCGACCGGCAGGTCGGCTTCCGGCACCGGCTGGGTCCCGCAGTCGTCGCAATAGATGATCGGGATCGGCGGACCCCAGTAGCGCTGGCGCGAGATGCACCAGTCGTGCAGCCGGTAATTGACCTTGGCCTCGGCCGCGCCCTTCTTCTCGAGCCACTCGGTGATCGCCGGAATCGCCTCGGACGGCACCATGCCGTCGAACTCGCCGGAATTGACGAGCCGGGCGGCGTCGCCCTTCTCGATATAGGCCTCGGTCATGTCGGCGACGGCCGACGCATCGCCCTCGGGCGCGACGACGGGCAGGATCTCCAGCCCGCGTTCGGTGGCGAACTCGAAATCGCGCTCGTCATGGGCCGGCACGCCCATCACCGCGCCGTGGCCGTACTCCATCAGCACGTAGTCGGCGATCCAGATCGGCACTTCCTTGCCGTCCGCCGGGTTGATCGCATAGGCGCCGAGGAACTCGCCGGTCTTCTCCTGACCCGAGGCGGCGGTGCGCCGGGCGACCAGATCCTTCGCCTGACACTTGGCGACATAGGCGTCGACGGCCGCTTTCTGCTCGGCCGAGGCGAGCGTCGCGACGAGCGGATGCTCGGGCGCCAGCACCATGTAGCTGACGCCGAAGACGGTGTCGGGCCGCGTCGTGAAGACCCGGATGGTGCCGTCGTGCCCCTTGATGGCGAAATCGATCTCCGCGCCCTGGGAACGGCCGATCCAGTTGCGCTGCAGGCGCTTCGTCGACTCCGACCAGTCGATCCAGTCGAGATTGTCGTGCAGCCGCTCGGCATATTGCGTGATCTTGAAGAACCACTGGTCGAGCAGGCGCTGCGTCACCTCGCTGGAGCAGCGCTCGCACAGCCCGTCGATCACCTGCTCGTTGGAGAGCACGGTCTTGCAGGACGGGCACCAGTTGACCGGCGAGTTGCGCTTCTCGGCCAGCCCCGCCTCATAGAGCTTCAGGAAGATCCACTGGGTCCATTTGTAGTAGGACGGATCGGTCGTGTTCACCGTCCGGTCCCAGTCGTACATGAAGCCCATGGATTTCAGCTGACGGCTGAAATTCTCGATGTTCTTCGGGATCAGCGTGTTCGGGTGCGTGTTCTGCTTGAGCGCGAAATTCTCCGAATGGATGCCGAAGGCGTCGAAGCCGATCGGCTCCAGCACGTCGTAGCCGCGCAGCCGGTTGAAGCGGCCGTAGACGTCGGCGCCGGTGAAGGCGTAGACGTTGCCGATATGCAGCCCCTCCGCCGAGGGGTAGGGGAACATCATCAGGTTGAAGAGCGGGTTCTCCGCGCCCTCGATGTCGACGCGGTTGACGCCGTCTTCGTCCCAGCGCTCCCGCCATTTCGGTTCGATCGAGTTCGGATCGTAGGCTTCGCTCATCGCTCTTCCGTCGCGGCCAGTTGTTCGGGAGCGCGGACCATACTTAGTCCGCTGCCCCTTCGCAACCTGCCGCGAGGCCCCGGCTGACGCGGCTTTCGCCGCATTCGGCCGAGGCCGCGAGATCACTCCAGGAACGCCGCCTCGAACGGGTAGCGGGTGAGGTTCTCGTACCCGGTCTCGGTGATCACCACCTGGTCCTCCAGCTTGATGCCGCAAGGGCCCCCGACCTCGCCCAGATAGACCTCGACGCACAGGCACATGCCGGGCTCCAGCACGCCGTCATAGCCGACGGCGTCGAAGTCCTCGGGATAGCGCAGCGCCGGGTATTCGTCGCACAGGCCGACGCCGTGATACATCACGCCATAGCGCTGCGCCCGGTACTTCTCCGGCAGCGTCTGCCCGCCCTCCATCAGCTCGCGGAAGCTCCGGCCCGGCTTCAGGCGCGCCATGTTGAAACGGATATGGTCGACGGCCGCCTTGTAGAGGTCCGTCTCGCAGGCGCTCGGCGGCCCGTCGCCGATCTTCCAGGTGCGCGACAGGTCCGCGCAATAGCCGTAGGGCCCGACCATGTCGGTGTCGAAGGCCAGGATGTCGCCATCGCGCATCACCCGCGGCCCGCATTCCTGGAACCACGGATTGGTGCGCGGGCCCGACGAGAGGATGCGGGTCTCGATCCACTCCCCGCCCCGGATATGGTTGCCCTTCTGCAGTTCGGCCCAGGCCTCGATCTCGCTGACGCCGGGGCGGGCGGCGGCGCGCATCTCGTCCATCGCCGCCTCGCAGGAGGCGATCGCGCAGCGCATGGCGTTCAGCTCGTTCGCGTCCTTGATCTTGCGCGCATGTTCGGTGACGGCCTGGCCTTCCAGAACGGTGAAGCCCGTGGCCTCCAGCGCGCGCAGGCCCGCCATCTCGATCTTGTCGACGGCGAGGCGGCGGTGCGCGCCGACGCGCGCCTCGACGATCTCGCGCAACTCGGCCGCGAAGCGGCGGGCATGCTCTTCCGTGCGCTCGCCGCTTTCGAAATAGAAGAAGCTCGCCCCGTGGCGCAGCTCGCGCACCAGCGGCAGGTGGCGGGAGAGGTGCTCGCCGCTGTGGAAGTCCCACAGCGCCAGATAGCCGTCCGCCGTCACCAGCGCCGCGCGGCAGGGATTGTGCGCGATCCAGAGCTGCATGTTGGTGGTGTCGGTGGCGTAGCGGATGTTCAGGGGATCGAACATCAAGAGCGCGCCGATATCGCGGCGCTGGAGTTCCCCCACCAGGCGCGACAGGCGGTATTCGCGCAGCCGCTCCAGATCGGGCGGGCTCAACCCGAGCGCGGCCCATTCCTCGAAGGCCAGGTCGCTCGGCCCCGTCTCGACCCGGTCGGCGTCGTTCGGCGTGCCGTCGGGCAGCCGGTCGCCATTGGCGATCCGCCGCCTGTAGGGATCGATCTTGCGGGCCTCGCCCATCACCAGCGGGTCGCTCAACATGGGCCGGTCTCCCCCATCCTGCGGGCGATAGAGCGCCGCTCTCAGCGAAACTCTAGGCCCGTTTCCGGGAGAGGCCGTAGCGCAATCGCGACCCTTTCGGCGCGGAATCCGCCGTGTCCGAATTCAGGGCGCCGGAGGCTCGCTCACTGCCAGCCCTCGACGCCGGCCATGTCGGGCAGTTCGTGCGCGATGCCCTTGTGGCAGTCGATGCAGGTCTTCTCGCCCTCGACCAGATAGCCGCGGTGGGCTTCCGCGGCGCGCGGGCTCTGCTGCGTGAAGTCCATCGACTCTTCGCTGTGGCAGTTGCGGCATTCCAGGGAATCGTTGGTCTTCAGTCGATGCCACTCGTGCTTGGCGAGGCGCAGGCGGTTCGCCTGGAACTCCTCGCGGGTGTCGATGGTACCGAAGACCCAGCCCCAGACCTCCTTGGACGCCTGCATCTTGCGCGCGATCTTGTCGGTCCAGGCGTGCGGCACATGACAGTCCGGACAGGTCGCCCGCACGCCGGACGCGTTGGAGAAATGCACCGTTGTCTGCAGCTCGGCATAGACGTTGTCGCGCATCTCGTGGCACGAGATGCAGAAGGTCTCGGTGTTCGTCGCCTCGAGCGCGGTGTTGAAGCCGCCCCAGAACAGCACGCCCGCGACGAAGCCGCCGATCGCCAGCGTGCCCAGGCTCAGATGCACCGCCGGCCGGCTGAGGATGCGCCAGAAGCGCACGACCAGGGACCATAGTTTTCGCATCGCCACCCCCGATCGTCCCTAGTCCGACCCGTCGCCGGTGAGCAGATGATCGACGTCGACGAAGTCGTTCTCGACCATCGAGTCGACGTCCTGCTGTGGCACGTGGCACTGATTGCAGAAGTAGCGGCGCGGCGAGACCGCGGCGAGGAACTGGCCGTCGCGATCCATGTAGTGGGTGATCGAGACCATCGGGGCGCCGCTCTCGCCGGTGCGGGTCCGCGCATGGCAGGCGAGGCATTTGTTGGCGTTGCGGTCGACCTGGTAGCCGTCGATCTCATGCGGGATCGTCGGGGGCTGTTCGGGGTAGTTGCGCACGCGGCGCTCGGCGCCGTCCTCGGTCCGCGCCATCCCCGGCGGCTCGCCGTTCTCGGCCAGCGGCGCCGGGCCACGCAGGGTGGCGACCGACGGTTCCGCCTGCTGCGCCCAGGCGGCCGTCGCGGTGAGCGCGAGCGCCGCCAGAGCGATGAGGGTCCCTTGGAGCTTTCGCATCGTTCCGTCCTTTCGCACGCGTCCCGTCAGACCTTCTCGATCCGCACGGCGCATTTCTTGAAGTCGGTCTGCTTGGAGATCGGATCGGTCGCGTCCAGCGTGACCTTGTTGATCAGCTGGCTGGCGTCGAACCAGGGCACGAAGACGAGCCCGCGCGGCGGCCTGTTGCGTCCGCGCGTCTCGACCCGGGTGCGGATGCGGCCGCGGCGCGAGATCACCGCGATCTCGTCCCCCCGGCGCATGTCCATCGCGCGGGCGTCCTCCGGGTGCATGTAGCAGACGGCGTCGGGCACGGCCTTGTAGAGCTCCGGCACGCGCTGGGTCATCGAGCCGGAGTGCCAGTGCTCCAGCACCCGCCCGGTCGAGAGCCAGAAGGGGTATTCCTCGTCCGGGCTCTCCGCCGGCGGCTCGTAGGGCAGGGCGAAGATCCAGGCGCGTCCGTCCGCCTTGCCGTAGAACTCGACGCCGGCGCCGGGCGTGACGTAGGGATCGTAGCCCTCGCGGTAGCGCCAGCGGGTTTCCTTTCCGTCGACGACGGGCCAGCGCAGCCCGCGCTCCTCGTGGTAGCGATCGAAGGGGGCGAGGTCGTGCGCGTGGCCGCGACCGAAGCTCGCATACTCCTCGAACAGGCCCTTCTGGACGTAGAAGCCGCAGGCTTCCGATTCGTGGTTGCCGTAGGATTTCGCCGTCTCGCTCAACTCGTACCGGTCGACCTGGCCGTTGCGGAACAGCACGTCGTAGAGCGTCTTGCCGCGATAGTCCGGCGCCTTGGCCAGCAGTTCCTCGGGCCAGACCTCCTCCATCGTGAAGCGCTTGGAGAATTCCATCAGTTGCCAGAGGTCGGACTTGGAGTCGCCCGGCGCGTCGACCAGCTGGTACCAGAACTGGGTGCGCCGCTCGGCATTGCCGTAGGCGCCTTCCTTCTCCACCCACATCGCGGTCGGCAGGATCAGGTCGGCCGCTTCCGCCGTCACCGTCGGATAGGCGTCGGACACGACGATGAAGTTCTCCGGGTTGCGGTAGCCCGGCAGCGTCTCCTCCATCATGTTGGGCGCGGCCTGCATGTTGTTGTTGACCTGCACCCAGTAGGCGTTGAGCTCGCCGTCCTTCAGCTTCCGGTTCTGCAGCACGGCGTGATAGCCCGGCTTCTCCGGGATCGTGCCTTCCGGCAGCTTCCAGATCTTCTCCGCCGTCGCCCGATGCTCGGGGTTCATGACGACCAGATCGGCCGGCAGCCGGTGGGCGAAGGTGCCCACCTCGCGCGCCGTGCCGCAGGCCGACGGCTGGCCGGTCAGCGAGAAGGGGCTGTTGCCCGGCTCCGCGATCTTCCCGGTCAGCAGATGGATGTTGTAGATCAGGTTGTTCGCCCACACCCCGCGGGTGTGCTGGTTGAAGCCCATGGTCCAGAAGCTGGTCACCTTGACCGACGGGTCGGCGTAGAGCTCCGCCATCTCCAAGAGGCGCTCTTTCGGCACGCCGGACATCTCATGCGCCTTCTCCAGCGTGTAGTCGGAGACGAACTCGGCATATTCCTCGAAGCTCATCGGGGTCGAGCCGGACGCGGCGTCGGCGTTCTTCGCCGCCTTCTGCAGCGAATGCTCCGGCCGGAGCCCGTAGCCGATATCCGTGTTGCCGAGCCGGAAGGTCGTGTGCTTGTCGACGAAATCCCGGTTCACCCGTCCGGTCTGGATGATGTGGTTGGCGATGAAGTTCAGCAGCACGAGGTCGGTATGCGGCGTGAACACCATCGGGATGTCGGCGAGGTCGAAGCAGCGGTGCTCGAAGGTCGAGAGCACGCCGACCTTGACGTGCGGCGCGCTGAGCCGCCGGTCGGTCACCCGGGTCCAGAGGATCGGGTGCATCTCCGCCATGTTCGAGCCCCAGAGGAAGAAGGCGTCGGCATGCTCGATGTCGTCGTAGCAGCCCATCGGCTCGTCCATGCCGAAGGTGCGCATGAAGCCGCCGACCGCGGACGCCATGCAGTGCCGCGCGTTCGGGTCGATGTTGTTGGAGCGGAAGCCGGCCTTGTAGAGTTTCGCTGCGGCGTAACCCTCCCAAACCGTCCACTGGCCGGAGCCGAACATGCCGACCGAGGTCGGTCCCTTCCGCTTGAGCGCCGCCTTGAACTTCTCGGCCATGACGTCGAAGGCGGTCTCCCAGCTGACCGGGGCGAACGCGCCGTCCTTGGCGTACTGCCCGTCCTTCATGCGCAGCAGCGGCGTCGTCAGCCGGTCCTTGCCGTAGAGGATCTTGGAGAGGAAGTAGCCCTTGACGCAGTTGAGGCCGCGATTGACCTCCGCCTTGACGTCGCCGTGGGTGGCGACGACGCGGTCCTTCTTGGTCGCCACCATGACCGAGCAGCCGGTGCCGCAGAAGCGGCAGGCCGCTTTCGACCATTTCAGGTCGGTCTTCTCGCGCTCGGTCACCAGGTTCTGGGCGGATGCGGGCATCGCCATGCCGGCGGCACCGGCGGCCGCGGCGGCGGCCTGCGCCTTCAGGATACTGCGCCGGGTCAATCCCTGTTCGCTCATGGTGCGTCTTCCTCCACCGGTTCGTCGGGATGCGGTTCCACGCCGTGGAACACGAGGTTGCAGCTCAGCACGCCGTCCAGCCGGGTGAAGGCGTGCGAGAGATCGCTGACGGCGCCGTCGTCGGCGCATTCCAGGACCACGATCAGCTTGCCGGCCGGGTCGCTGCCCTCGATCGCGGCCTCGGGATGGGCGGCGATGGCGCGATGGACGCTCGCCAGCTTCTCCGGCTGGCACTGGACCAGCAGGCTGGCGATCGTGACGGGGGCGGCGACGGGCGCGAAATGGGGGTCGCTCATGCGGCCTCCCGATCCTCCGGCGCGCTCACGCTGACGGCGCCCGCGGGGCAGATTCCGCTGCAGGCGCCGCAGGCGGTGCAGCGTTCGGCGTCGATATCGGGCACCGGCGGCGCGCCCAGGCGCGGCGCGAAGCGGATCGCGCCCTCCGGGCAGATGTCGCGGCAGGCTTCGCAATGCACGCCGCGATGCGGCAGACAGGCGCCCGCATCGATCCGCACCGACAGGTCCCAGGCCGGCACCCGCGTCAGGTCGAAGACGGACGCCGGGCAGGCGTCGGCGCAGGCGCCGCAGAAGGTGCATCCGCCGCCGCCATGGCCGAAATCCACCGCCGGCATGCCGCCGGCTCCGATAACGAGGATCGCTTCCGGGCAGGCCGTGATGCAGGCGTTGCAGCGGGTGCAGGCCTCCGCCATGCGCGCCTCGTCCGTCCAGGGCGGACGCAGCGGCGCGCGCGCGCGATCCGGGCTCCGGCCGCGCAAAAGGGCGCGCCGCCCCTGGTCCGGTCTCCGGTCGTCGCCCCGCATCGGTCCGAGCGTGCCCATCGCGCTCAACCGGGCGGGCCGGGGGGGCCGAAGACCATCTGGCTGATCCAGACGACGAACCCGTAGGCGCCGACGAAGGCGACCGACAGGCCCGGAATGATGACGAAGGTCGCGACGAGGAAGGTCGCCAGTTCCTGGCGGCGTGTGGTCGCGCCGCCGCCATGCTCGCGGCTGGCGCCGTCGTCCTGCATTGTTGTCACCCCACATTTCTCGAGTCGCCAGGTGCGTCGAGCGACGTCCCGGCATTCGGCGATTATCGGCCGAGAACCGTTCACCTTATTGGCCGTGAGGATAACAGCAGCCCGCGTCGCTTGGCCTTGACAATGGTCAAGCGACGTCCCGACCTATCGGGCGAGGCGCGTTCGATCGATCAACCGAGAAGGGTGCCGCGATGGCCGAAACCGTAACCGGCGCGAGGCTGCGCCGCGCCAACCTGTTCTCACGCCTCTCGGAATCGGAAGCGGAGGCGATCCGGTCGATCACCCGACCGCTTGCGCTCACCAAGGGCGAGGCCCTGTTCCACCAGGGCGATCCGGCCAACAGCTTCTATCTGATCCTGTCCGGGTGGGTCGCGCTCCACCGCGACAGCGATGCCGGCGAGCGCGCGGTTGTCGGAATCTTCGGCGAGAACGAAACCTTCGCGGAGGCCGCCATGTTCCTGGGCGTGCGCTTCCCGGTGAGCGCCTTCGCCGCGGAGGACACGCGGCTCTGCGTGATCGACCGGGCGGGTTTCGAGAGCAAGCTCCGCGATTCGCCCGAACTCGCGCTCGGCATGCTGGCCGCGGTCTCGACGCATCTGCACCACCTGATCGGCCAGGTCGAACAGCTCAAGACCCAGAACGGGCGGCAGCGCCTCGCCGGGTTCCTGTTGGCGCAATGCGGAAGGCGCGACGGCCCATGCCGCATCAAGCTGCCCTACGACAAGATGCTGATCGCGAGCCGGCTCGGCATGACGCCCGAGAGCTTCTCGCGCGCGCTCTCCCGTCTCCGTACGGACGGCGTCTCGGTCGAAGGCGATGAGATCCTGGTCGACGATCCGATCCGTCTCGGCCAACTGACGCGACAGCCGAAATACCGCCGGGCGTGAGGTCTCGCGCGGCGCCTCAGCGCGCCTCGATCCGGCGGATGAAGTCGCGCACCAGCGTGCGCCAGAGATCGTCCTTCAGCACCTTGTCCTCGATGCCGGCGTCGAGGTTGGGGTTGTCGTTGACCTCGACCACCATCGGCCCGCGCGGAGTCTGCTTGACGTCGACGCCGTAGAGCCCGGTGCCGATCGGCCGGGCCGCCAGCAGGGCGGCGTCGACGATCTCGGGCGGCGCCTCCTCGACCGCGACGGTCTCGAACAGCCCCTCGTCGTGGCCGCCGCCATCCTCGTGCTTGACGATCTGCCAGTGGCCCTCGGCCATGAAGTATTTCGAGGCGTAGAGCGGCGCGCCGTTCAGCACGCCGATGCGCCAGTCATACTCCGTCTCGACGAATTCCTGCGCCAGGATCACGTCCGACTGCTTCAGCATCGCCTTGCCGATGGTCGCGAGCTCGCCCTGGTCGCGCGCCTTCTTCACCCCGCGCGAGAAGCTGGAATCGGGAATCTTGAGGACCAGGGGAAATCCCAGCTCGTCCGCCGCCGTCATCAGGTTCTGCCGGTCGAGCACCAGGGTCTTCGGCGCCGGCACGTTCGTCGCCCGGAACAGTTCCGCCAGATAGACCTTGTTGCAGCAGCGCAGGATCGAGCGCGCATCGTCGATGCAGGGCATGCCTTCGGCTTCCGCGCGCTTGGCGAACCGGTAGGTGTGGTGGTCGAGATTGGTGGTCTCGCGGATGAAGAGGGCGTCGTACTCCGCCAGCCGCGACAGGTCCTTGCGCGTGATCCGGTCGACCCGCACGCCCATCGCCTGCCCCGCCTTGGCGAAACGCTTGAGCGCGCCCTCGTCAGACGGCGGCATCGGGTCCTTCGGGTCGTGCAGCACCGCGATCGAATAGCGCGGCGGGCGCGCGACCTTGGGCGCCGATGGCCCGCTGCGCCTCGTGTAGCGATCGAGGCCACGGGCGAACAGCGCCAGGCCCCGCTCGTCCAGCTTCTTCAGGGCCGGCACGTCGACATCCAGGATGCGGCCGCCGCCCTCGGTCGTGAAGCGGATAGCGAGGATCGGGCAGCGGAAGGCGTCGAAGGCCGCGCGGGCGAGGCGCGCGAAGGGGGCCTCGTCGCATTCCCCGAAGCAGACCAGCAGCGGGCCTTCCGGCACACCGTCCTTGGCGCGGGCGAGCGCCTTCTGCAGCGCCGCGTCCAGGTCGCCCAGCGCGCGGGCGTAGATCCGCTTCCAGCCGACCCACAGCATGGCCTCGGCCGAGGGCAGCATGCGCTCGCCCCTGGCTTCCGCCATCAAGGAGCAATAGTAGGCGAGGCCGAGATAGCGCGTATCCGCGCAGAGATTGACGTAGCGCGCGCGCTTCGCCGCCGGCCGGGGGCCGGCGATATAGTCGTGGGCGGAGATGACGCGGCGGCCCGGCGCCGGGAAGGGGAAGCTCTTCGGGTCGTCGACGACCAGGATGGGTTCGCTCATCGCGTGACGTGTCTCAATTCTCGGCCTTGCGGATCAGAAGGGCGGCGCGCTGCTTGGCGCGGCCGTAGCGGCTCATGCGCTCGAAATCGTCGCGCGGGATCGGCAGCAGCATTCGGTCGATCTGGCTCTGCAGATCGTCCGGATCGACATAGGGGTCGTGGACGAAGACGAAGCGCGCGTCCATGTCGGCGACGACGACCCAGTGCGGCGTGCGCTCCCGGTCCAGCGCATAGGTGCTGATCAGCACGATCGGCGCCGCGCCTTCGGCGAGCGCGGCCTCCAGCCGGTCGAGCGTCAGCCGCTCCGTCTCCACCGGAATGCCGTGCTGGCTGCACTGGTCGAGATAGTCGCGCTGCACCAGGCGCACGACCGCCTTCTTCTTGGCGGTGCGCACGCTGTCGACGAAGAGGTCGTCCGGCGCCGGGACGTGGACGCTGACCCTGAAACCCCGGCGCCGGGCCGCCAGCGCCAGGCCGTAGGGGCTGGTGCCGCCAAGGCCGCGGGTCATGTAGACGGTCGTGCTCTCGCGCCACAGACGCAGTTCCTCCGTCCGGTCGGCGCGCACCTCGGGGTCGAGCGCGCGCATCGCCATCATCAGGCAGGCCGGCCCGCAGGTGAAGCCCAGCGACTGCGCGATATAGGGGAAGCGTGCCGGGTCGATCGGCCGATGCGGGGCGAGCGCCTTCTCCATCCGAAGCGCGTCGGCCGCGTCGTCGTAATAGGCGGAATAGGCGCCGAAGACCCGGTAGCCGGCGGCTTCGTAGAAGTGGATCGCGCGGGCGTTGTCCTTGCGCACCTCGAGGCGAAGGCTGATCGCGCTCTCGGCCTCCGCGGCGTCCTCCGCGGTGGTGAGCAGCGCGCGCGCAACACCGTGCCCCCGCGCTTCGGGCGCGACCGCGAAGGAATAGAGCCGGGCGAGCGAGGTGCCGCGCCGGAACAGCACGGTGGCGTAGCCGAGGATCGCGCCGCCCCTGTCGCAGGCGACAAGCGTCGTCTGGTGCCCGCGTTTCAGCAGGTGTTGGAAGCTGCGGCGGCTCAGCCGATCGCCGTCGAAGCTCGCATTCTCGACCGCCAGCAGCGCGTCGATATCCGCCGGCGTCGCCGCCCGGATCGCGGGCGTGTCGGGTTCGATCTTTCGAGTGCTTTGGAGCATCGCCATCATCCACCGACCCAAGCCTATCAGGCGGCCGGCGGCTTGCCCCAGGGAAATCGGGATGGGCGGTGCGGTCGTCATTCGCTGTCGTGTGGCGGCGCATATGCGCCCGAACGCGATCGAAGTAAAGAGAGATAAGAGGCGGTTAGCCCTTCGCGCGCGGATGGGCCTTCGAATATTCCGCCAGCAGGCGCTCGGTATCGACTTCGGTGTAGCGCTGGGTGGTGGAGAGCGAGCTGTGCCCCAGCAGTTCCTGGATCGCGCGCAGGTCGCCGCCGGCGGCCAGCAGGTGGGTCGCGAAGCTGTGGCGCAGCGCGTGCGGCGTCGCGCTTTCCGGCAACCCCAACGCCCGGCGCACGTCGCGCATCGTCTTGCGCGCCTGACCGGAGTCGAGCCGACCGCCGCGCACGCCGACGAAAAGCGGGCGGTCCGGCGTCGCGGCATGCGGGCAGGCGGCGAGATAGGCGGCGATCGCGGTGCGCACCGCCGGCAGCACCGGCACCATGCGCTGCTTGTCGCCCTTTCCGGTGACGGTCAGCTGGTCGCCATTCGGCGCGTCCGCGACGTCGAGCTCCAGCGCCTCCGCGATGCGCAGCCCGCAGCCATAGAGCAGGGTGGCGAGCGCCACGTCGCGCTTGGCGACCCAGTCCTGGCGCGCGAAGTCGCCGAAAGCTTCGACCACCGTCTCCGCGTCCGGGGCGGAAAGCGGCTTCGGCACCGCGCGCGGCACCTTGGGGCTGCGGATCAGCTGGATCGATTCGCACGTCGCCCGCCCGGTCTTGGCGGTCCAGGCGAAGAAGCTGCGCAGCGCCGAGAGCTGGCGCGCGCGGCTGGCGGCCTTGACCCCGTCGGCCGCCCGCTCGGCGAGCCACGCGCGGAAGGCGCGCGGCTCCAGCCGCTCGACCCGGCGCAGCGTCGGCTGCTCGCCTTCGTACGCCTGCAGGAACTGGAAGAACTGGCGCAGATCGCGGCCATAGGCCTCGACCGTCTTCGGGCTCGCCCGGCGCTCGTCGGAAAGCCAGCGCAGGAAGTCGCGATAGGCCTGCGCGAGGTCGGTATCGTCGGCGAGGTCGATCATCGTCGCCCCCGTGACATGAGAGCCTCCCCCCTTGATGGGGGGAGGTGGGAGGGGGGTGAAGCAGCAGGCACGATTCTGACTGCGTGGTGGCCGCCGCCGCAGTCCCCCTCTCCTCGACCCTCTCCCATCAAGGGAGAGGGGGTGCGCGGGAGGCTTCCCCTCAGGCCGAATGCCCCAGCCATATCCGGATCAGCTGCGAGAGCACCTGGGCGAGGAACCCGATCAGCTCCGTCGCCTGGCCGGGATGGAACTTGCCGGCTTCCCGGCTGCCGAAGGCGATCAGCGCCGGCGGGCTCATGTCCGAGATCTGCAGGCGCACCAGCGCGTCGGAACGGATCAGCGGCGCCGCGCCGGCGAAGATCTCCGGATCGCCGGAGACGTCCTCGCGCAGGCTCAGCGTCTTGCCCTCGCCGATCTGCCGGGCGACAAAGCCGGGCGGGACCAGCGTCACCGCGCGCACGGGGAAATCCTCCGCCCGCTCGCTCTCGACGCAGAGCACGACGGCGTCCATGTCGAGGATCATCGGCAGGTCGGTCTGCACCGCCTCGATCAGCCGCTCGAAACTGTCCGCGCCGAGCAGCGCCAGCACGCTGTCATGGATGCGCGTGGTGCTGGTCAGGTTGTCGCGGCTGGTGTCGATCAGCTCCTGCGCGACGTCGGTGGCATCGTCCTTCTCGCGCCGGAGGCGGCGGATCATCGCGGCCTGGAAGTCGGCGACATTGTCGCCGGTCGGCGCGTGGGTGGGGGCGTCCAGCGCGCTCAAGAGGTCCGGGCGCTTAGCGAGGAAATCCGGGTGCTGGCGCAGATAGTCCGCGACCTGTTCGGCCGTCGGCTCGACCGGCCCCACCTTGGCTTCCGGCTTCTCCTTCATCCGCAGCGTCTCCCCTAAGCGCCCCGTCGGCTCCGATAGACTAGCGCGATTCGCCGCCGCCGCCGCAAGCGATTGCGGGCCCGTTCTAAAGGATGCTCTGCCCGGTCTTCGCCCAATCGGCGAGGAAGGCGTCGAGCCCCTTGTCGGTCAGCGGGTGGTCGAACAGCTGGCGCAGCACCTTGGGAGGCACGGTGGCGACGTCGGCGCCCAGCTTGGCGGCGGTGACCACATGCTGCGGCCCGCGCACGGAGGCGACCAGCACCTCGGTGTCGAAATCGTACTGGCTGTAAATCTGGCAGATGTCGGCGATCAGCTCCATCCCGTCCTGGCCGATATCGTCGAGCCGCCCGACGAAGGGCGAGATGAAGCTGGCCCCTGCCTTCGCCGCCAGCAGCGCCTGCGCCGGCGAGAAGCAGAGCGTGACGTTGACCATCACCCCCTCGTCGCTGAGCGCCTTGCAGGTCTTCAGCCCGTCGACGGTGAGCGGCACCTTGACCGCGATGTTGGAGGCGATCTTGGCGAGCTTCTCGCCCTCCTTCAACATGGTCGCGTGGTCGGTCGCGACGCATTCGGCGCTGACCGGGCCGTCGATGATGCCGGCGATCTCCGCGACCACCTCCAGGAAACTCCGCCCGGTCTTGGCGACCAGCGAGGGGTTGGTGGTGACTCCGTCCACCATGCCGGTGGCGGCGAGCTCGCGGATCTCGTCCAGATCGGCGGTGTCGACGAAGAACTTCATGGCGGGATTCCTTTCCCCTCGAAATGGCGGCTGATGGAGCGTGCCATGATTCTCCGGCTCGCAGAGCCGGGAGAATCGCTGCTAGAACCGGAGCCATGTCGAAGCGTCGCGATCACGCGGTCTCCGAGGCCGGCCCTCACCCCGCCCTTTTCGGGACTTCCGCCCGGCGGGTCAAGGTGCTGCTGCCGCTGCCGCTGGCGGGCGCGTATGATTACCGGCTGCCGGAGGATCTCGACGCGCGCCCGGGCAGTTTCGTGCGCGTGCCGCTCGCCAATCGCGAGATGGTCGGCGTCGTCTGGGACGCGCCGGAGGCGGCGGGCGATTCGGAGCAGGTGCCCGACGCCAAGCTGCGCGATGTCGAGGGCGTGCTGCCCGTCCCGCCGCTTCCGGCGGAAAACCGCCGGCTGGTCGACTGGATCGCGGGCTATACGCTGGCCCCGCCCGGCGCGGTGCTGCGCATGGCGATGAGCGTGCCCTCGGCGCTGGAGCCGCCGCGTACCCGCACGGCCTACGTGCTGGCCGACGATCCGCCGGAAATCCGCACCACCCCCGCCCGCGCCCGGGTGATCGAGGTGGCGCGGGAAATGATGGCCCTGCCGGCCGCCGACTTGGCGCGGGAGGCGGGCGTGACGCCCGGCGTGGTCCGCGGACTGGCGGATGCCGGCGTGCTGGTGCCCGTCCAGGTGCGCGAGGTGCCGGAATGGCCCGACCCCGACCCGGACCGGCCCGGCCCCGAGCTCTCCCCCGCCCAGCAGGCGGCGGCCGCGGACCTGAGCGCCAAGGCGCGCGATGGCGGTTTTTCCGCGACGCTGATCGACGGGGTCACCGGTTCGGGCAAGACGGAGGTCTATTTCGAGGCGGTGGCGGCCGCCCTGCAGGCGGGCAGGCAGGTGCTCGTGCTGCTGCCGGAGATCGCGCTGAGCGCCCAATGGCTGGAGCGCTTCGCCGAACGGTTCGGCGCGCAGCCCGCCGAATGGCATTCCGACCTGACCAGCGCCCAGCGCCGGATGACCTGGCGCGCCGTGGCGGAAGGGCGGGTGCGGGTGCTGGTGGGCGCGCGCTCGGCCCTGCATCTGCCCTTTCCCGAGCTCGGCCTCATCGTCGTCGACGAGGAGCACGACCAGAGCTACAAGCAGGAGGATGGCGTCATCTACCACGCCCGCGACATGGGCGTGGTGCGCGCCAATCTGGGGGATTTCCCGATCCTGCTGGCCTCCGCCACGCCGTCCTTGGAGACGGTCACCAACTGCGAGGCCGGGCGCTACGACCGCGTCCACCTGCCCGAACGCCACGGCGGGGCCGATCTGCCCAAGATCGAGATGGTGGATCTGCGGAAAACGCCCCCGCCGCGCCAGGCCTGGATCGCGCCGCCGCTGCGCGAGGCCTTGGAGCAGTGCCTGGGCGCCGGCGAACAGGCCTTGCTTTTCCTCAATCGGCGCGGCTACGCGCCGCTCACCCTCTGCCGGGCCTGCGGGCACCGGCTGGAATGCCCCAACTGCAATGCCTGGCTGGTGGAGCACCGATTCTCCCGCCGGCTCGAGTGCCACCATTGCGGCCATTGGATCAAGATGCCGGAAACCTGCCCCGAATGCGGCGCGGAGGATCAGATGGCGGCCTGCGGGCCCGGCGTGGAACGGCTGGCCGAGGAGGCGGCGGCGCTGCTGCCCGAGGCGCGGATCGAGATCGCCACCTCGGACACGCTGATGGGCCCGCTGGCGGCCGCGGCCTTCGTCGACCGCATGGCGGCGGGCGAGACCAATCTGGTGATCGGGACCCAGATCGTGGCCAAGGGCTATCACTTCCCGCTGCTGACGCTGGTCGGCGTGGTCGACGCGGATTTGGGGCTCGAAGGCGGCGATCTGCGGGCGAGCGAGCGCACTTTCCAGCTGTTGAGCCAGGTGGCCGGCCGCGCCGGCCGGGCCGGCCATGCGGGCCGGGTGCTGCTGCAGACGGCGAACCCGGATGCGCGCGTGCTGCGTGCGATCGCCGACGGCGACCGCGACGGCTTCCTGGCGGCGGAGGCGGATGCCCGCGCATCCGGCGGCTGGCCGCCCTTCGGCCGGCTGGCGGCGATCATCGTCTCCGGCCCGGAGGAGCGGCCGGTGGAGGAGACGGCGAAGGCGCTGGCCCGTACCGCGCCGGTGGCGGACGGCCTGCGCGTGCTGGGTCCGGCGCCGCCGCCGCTGGCGCTCTTGCGCGGGCGGTTCCGCCGCCGGCTGCTGTTGAAGGCCGATCGCACGATCAGCGTTCAGAAGGCGCTCAAGGACTGGCTCTCGCAGGTCAAGCCGCCCAGCAGCGTGCGTCTCCATGTCGATATCGATCCCTACAACTTCATGTGACGGCGGGGGACAGCCGATGCCACGGCCGGAAGGGCAGGAGATTGCGGACTGGGCGTTCTGGCGCCCCTGGCGCACGATCGGAATCTTCGCCGGGTTGGCCGGCGTGGTCGGAATCTTCTACGGCCTGCTGGTGACCGACGGGCTCTTCTATGCGGGGCTGCGCGGGGCCGTGATCGGCAGCCTGATCGGCGGCTCGACCGCGATCTTCGAGACCTTCGTCGCCAAGGGGATGCTGCGCGCCTGGTTCACGCGCCAGGCTTTCGCGGTGACGCTGCTGGTGCGCACGGCGGTCTATTTCGCGCTGGTGATGGCGGCGTTGGTCTTCGGGCTCTTCGGATTCCCGGGGCCGAAGCCGACATTCGCAAGCTTCCTCGCCAATCTGGACCGCAGCGTCACCTTCTCGCTCGCCGTCGTGCTGGCCTTCAATTTCGTCAACGCCATGCGCCAGCTGATCGGCGGCGACGTGCTGGTGAGCTTCTTCACCGGCCGCTACCACCGTCCGGTGCGCGAGGAGCGGGTCTTCCTCTTCCTCGACCTGGTCGGCTCCACCGGCCTCACCCGGCGGCTGGGCGATACCGCCTATCACGACCTGCTGAACCGCTTCTACCAGGATGTCGGTCGCGCGGTGATGGCCCATGGCGGCCAGATCCACCGCTATGTCGGGGACGAGATGATGGTGAGCTGGACCGCCGCCCGCGGGCTGGAGGGCGCCCGATGCCTGCGCGCCCTGCTCGCGGCCGACGCGGCGCTGAAGGCGGGGGCGGCGGCCTACCGCGCCGATTTCGATGCCGCGCCGGGCTTCCGCGCGGGTCTGCATATCGGGGAGGTGGTGACCGGCGAGCTCGGCTTCGAGCGCAAGGAGATCGGCTTCGTCGGCGACGCGGTCAATATCGCCGCCCGGGTCGAGCAGTCGGCCCGGGCGCTGGGTCATGCCTATGTCGCCTCGGCCGACCTGATCGCGCGGATCGAGGCGGCGGGCGGGGTGCCGGCCGGGCTCGCGCTCACCGATCTCGGGGCGCAGCCGATGCGGGGGCTCGATCAACCGATCCGGCTCTATGCCCTGACGCCGAAATGAGCTGTCGATTTCCAGGGGGTGGGCCGGACCCGGAGCGCGGACTGGTTCGCGATCGCGGACCGGCCGTTCGAGCGGGTCACGAAACCCCACGGAATGGCGGGCTCAGAGCCGTTCGTCCGGCCGGCCCATGGCGTGTTGCAAGGCCCGGACCCGTGTGCTAAATCGCCCGCAACCTCGGGGACGGCGGCAAGCCGGTTTCGGGAATACACGCGAGGGGTTCTAGGGGGCATCGGGACCGAGCGGCCGCCGGCACAGGCCGGGCGGCGGCGCGGAATGCGGTGCGCCGGGGCCTCGATGGGGCACACGAGGCGGGTCGGCCCAGGTCGACCCCGGTTCGCTAGCAGGGGTTTCCCAACCGTGGCATCCAAAGGTGGCGTTTCCGACATCGCCGGTCGCTATGCGCTCGCGCTGTTCGAGCTGGCGGACGAGAACAAGCAGCTGGACGCGGTCGCCGACGACCTGCGGACGCTTTCCGCGATGCTCTCCGAGAGCGACGATCTGATCCGGCTGGTGCGCAGCCCTGTCCTGTCGCGCGACGTGCAGGGCAAGGCGATGGCCGCGCTGCTGGACAAGATGGACGCGGCCGATCTCAGCAAGAAATTCGTGGCCCTGGTCGCGGCGAAGCGGCGGCTTTTCGCGCTGCGCGCGATCGCGAAGGCCTATCTGGAGGAATTGGCGACCCGCCGGGGCGAGGTCGTCGCCGATGTGACCGTCGCGCACGAGCTCAGCGACGAGCAGAAGCAGGCGCTGGAAGCCGCGCTCAAGCAGGCGGTCGGCGGCAAGGTATCGATGGACCTGACGGTGGACCCGTCGCTCTTGGGCGGTCTGGTGGTCAAGGTCGGCAGCCATATGGTGGACTCGTCGCTCAGCGGGAAGCTGCAGCGGCTGAAGTTTGCGATGAAGGGAGCTTAAGGGCATGGAACTCCGCGCCGCGGAAATCTCCGCGATTCTCAAGGACCAGATCGCGAATTTCGGGACCGAGGCGGATGTCGCCGAGGTCGGTCAGGTCATTTCCGTCGGTGACGGCGTCGCCCGCGTCTACGGGCTCGACAACGTCCAGGCCGGCGAGATGGTCGAGTTCAAGAGCGGCGTGAAGGGCATGGCGCTCAACCTCGAGACCGACAATGTCGGCGTCGTGATCTTCGGCTCGGACCGCGAGATCACCGAGGGCGACACGGTCAAGCGCACCGGCGCGATCGTCGACGTGCCGGTCGGCAAGGGCCTGCTCGGCCGTGTCGTCGACGCGCTCGGCAACCCGATCGACGGCAAGGGCGAGATCGAGAGCGACGAGCGCCGCCTGGTCGAGGTGAAGGCGCCGGGCATCATCCCGCGCAAGTCGGTGCACGAGCCGGTGCAGACCGGCATCAAGGCGCTCGACGCGCTGGTGCCGATCGGCCGCGGCCAGCGCGAGCTGATCATCGGCGACCGCCAGACCGGCAAGACCGCCGTCGCGATCGACGCGATCATCAACCAGAAGACCGTCAACCAGAGCGACGACGAGAAGAAGAAGCTCTACTGCATCTACGTCGTCATCGGCCAGAAGCGCTCGACGGTGGCCCAGGTCGTGAAGACGCTCGAGGACAAGGGCGCGATGGACTACACCATCGTCGTCGCCGCCACCGCCTCGGACGCCGCGCCGCTGCAGTTCCTGGCGCCCTATGCCGGCTGCGCCATGGGCGAGTACTTCCGCGACAACGGCATGCACGCGCTGATCATCTATGACGACCTCTCCAAGCAGGCGGTCGCCTATCGTCAGATGTCGCTGCTGCTGCGCCGCCCGCCGGGCCGTGAAGCCTATCCGGGCGACGTGTTCTACATCCACTCGCGCCTGCTCGAGCGTGCGGCCAAGATGAACGAGGATCACGGGGCCGGCTCGCTAACCGCGCTGCCGGTGATCGAGACCCAGGGCAACGACGTCTCGGCCTTCATTCCGACCAACGTGATCTCGATCACGGACGGCCAGATCTTCCTGGAGACCAACCTCTTCAACAAGGGCATCCGCCCGGCGATCAACGTCGGCCTGTCGGTCAGCCGCGTCGGTTCGTCGGCGCAGACCAAGGCGATGAAGAAGGTGGCCGGCTCGGTGAAGCTCGAGCTCGCGCAGTATCGCGAGATGGAGGCCTTCTCGCAGTTCGCCTCCGACCTCGACGCCGCGACCCAGAAGCTGCTGGCCCGCGGCGCGCGTCTGACGGAACTCCTGAAGCAGCCGCAGTATCAGCCGCTCAAGGTCTCCGAGCAGGTGGTCTCGATCTATGCCGGCACGCACGGCTATCTGGACAAGATCCCGACCGGCGACGTGACGAAGTACGAGGCGAAGATGCTCGACTACGCGCGCAACGAGGCGAAGGACGTGCTGGACGAGATCGACTCCAAGGGCGAGCTGCCGGAGGAGCTGGAGAAGAAGGTGGCCGCGATGCTCGACGCGTTCGCGAAGGTCTACGCCTGAGCGGATCGCGAGCGAGCGCCGGGATCTGACACCAACGAAGACGGGCAACGGGACAATCGGATGAGACGGGGCGCCATCGGCGCCCATCCGCCGCCCCCGCCGCCCGATCGGGAGATGCCAGTAAATGCCCAGTCTGAAGGACTTGCGCGGCCGGATTAAGAGCGTCCAGTCGACTCGCCGCATCACCTCGGCGATGAAGATGGTCGCGGCCGCGAAGCTGAAGAAAGCACAGAGCGCGGCCGAGGATGCGCGCCCCTACGCCGAGCGGATGGAGCGCATGCTCTCCTCGCTGGCCGACGGGGTGACGGCCGAGAACGCGCCGAAGCTGCTCGGCGGCACCGGCTCCGACAAGGTCCATCTCCTGATCACGGTCACCTCCGACCGTGGCCTCTGCGGCGGCTTCAACAGTTCGATCTCGCGCGCGGTCAAGGCGCGCATCAAGTCGCTGGAGGACCAGGGGCACGAGGTGAAGCTGATCGTCATCGGCCGCAAGGGCGTCACCCTGCTGCGGCGCGAGCACAATCAGCGCATCGTCGAGAAGTACGAGGAGCTGATGAAGCCCGCCCCGGCCTTCGAGCATGCCGACCAGGTGGTCACCAAGGTCATGCAGATGTTCGAGGATGGCGAGTTCGACGTCTGCACGGTCTACTACAACAAGTTCCTCTCGGCGATCAGCCAGGAGGTGACGCCGCTGCAGCTGATCCCCTTCCAGATGCCGGAAGGCGCGGAAGAGGATGAGGCCGAGACCGGCGTGGCCGAGGCGCAGTACGAATTCGAGCCGGACGAGGAGACGATCCTCGCCAGCCTGCTGCCGAAGAACCTGTCCGTTCAGGTCTATCGCGCGATGCTGGAGAGCTTCGCCTCCGAGCAGGGCGCGCGGATGACCGCGATGGACAACGCGACCCGCAACGCGGGCGACATGATCGACAGTCTGAGCATCAGCTACAACCGTCAGCGGCAGGCTCAGATCACGAACGAACTCATCGAAATCATTTCGGGCGCCGAGGCGCTCTGACGACCGGACGTTAATCGAGGAGCAACTCCCATGGCGAAGAACAGCGTTGGCAAGATCACCCAGGTGCTCGGCGCCGTCGTCGACGTCCAGTTCGACGGCGAGCTGCCGGCGATCCTGAACGCGCTGCGCACGGACAACAACGGCAAGGCCCTCGTGCTGGAGGTGGCGCAGCATCTCGGCGAGCACACGGTGCGCACCATCGCGATGGACACGACCGAGGGCCTGACCCGCGGCCAGGAGGTCCAGGACACCGAGGGCCCGATCGCCATGCCGGTGGGTCCCGAGGTGCTGGGCCGCATCATGAACGTCATCGGCGAGCCGATCGACGAGCGGGGCCCGGTCAAGACCAAGCAGAGCTACCCGATCCACCGTCCGGCGCCGGAATATGTCGACCAGGCGACGGAGACCGAGCAGCTGGTCACGGGCATCAAGGTCATCGACCTGCTGACCCCTTATCCGAAGGGCGGCAAGATCGGCCTGTTCGGCGGCGCGGGCGTCGGCAAGACCGTGCTGATCATGGAGCTGATCAACAACATCGCGAAGGGCCATGGCGGCTACTCCGTCTTCGCCGGCGTCGGCGAGCGGACCCGCGAGGGCAACGACCTCTATCACGAGATGATGGAATCCGGCGTCATCCAGCCGGACGGCGAGAGCAAGGCGGCGCTGGTCTACGGCCAGATGAACGAGCCGCCGGGCGCGCGGGCGCGCGTCGCGCTCTCCGGCCTGACCCAGGCGGAGTATTTCCGCGACGAGGAGGGCCAGGACGTGCTCTTCTTCGTGGACAACATCTTCCGCTTCACCCAGGCGGGCTCCGAGGTTTCGGCCATGCTGGGCCGCATTCCCTCGGCGGTGGGCTATCAGCCGACGCTGGGCACCGACATGGGCGCGATGCAGGAGCGCATCACCTCGACCAAGAAGGGCTCGATCACCTCGGTGCAGGCGGTCTACGTCCCGGCGGACGATCTGACCGACCCGGCACCGGCCACCACCTTCGCGCACCTGGATGCGACGACGGTGCTGTCGCGCCAGATCGCCGAGCTCGGCATCTACCCGGCGGTGGATCCGCTCGACTCCACCTCGCGCATCCTGGATGCGACGACGGTCGGCGAGGAGCATGTCCGGATCGCGCGCAAGGTCCAGGAGACGCTGCAGCAGTACAAGAACCTGCAGGAAATCATCGCCATTCTCGGCATGGACGAGCTCTCGGAGGAGGACAAGCTGACGGTCGCCCGCGCCCGCAAGCTGCAGCGCTTCCTCTCGCAGCCCTTCCACGTCGCCGAGGTCTTCACCGGTAGCCCCGGCAAGTACGTCGAGCTGGAAGACACGGTCAAGGGCTTCCAGCAGATCGTCGATGGCGAGCATGACGACCTGCCGGAGGCGGCCTTCTACATGGTCGGCACGATCGACGAGGCGATCGAGAAGGCCAAGAAGATGGCGAAGGACGCCGCCTGATCCCGCGGGGGTCGGCGCGGTAGCACGGAAGCGCGCGGAAGGAAGGATACCCGATGGCCGACAAGATTGCCTTCGATGTGGTGTCGCCGGAGAAGCTCCTGCTCTCCGAGGATGTCGAGATGGTCGTCGTCCCGGCCGAGGAGGGCGACATGGGCGTCATGGCCGGCCACGCGCCGGTGATCGCCAATGTGCGTCCCGGCACCATCGCCATCTTTGCGGGCAATTCGGTCGAGAAGCGATTCTTTGTCGCCGGCGGCTTCCTCGAGGTGACCGGCGAGCGGTGCACCGTTCTCGCCGAACAGGCGATCCCGGTCGAGGATATTGATGTTTCGGCCGCCCAATCCCAAGTCAATGACCTGAGCGAGGACGTGTCGCACGCGAAGGACGAGCGCGAGAAGGAAGCGGCGGAAGCCGATCTCGCGGTCGCCCGGGCGAAACTCCAGGCCGCCGAAACGCCCGCGTACGGTTGATGCGGGTTGCGGCGGTCGGAAGCAGAGACCGCCGCCCCGATCGCACGTCCTCTAAAAGAGGCTGAAGGCACGCTGCCGGATGATGACCGGGGCGTGCCGTCGGCTATGGAACGGTCGATAAGGACCGTCGCAACAGACGGCCGATAACAAGGGGTCGATCACGCGATCACGTGGTCGGGTGCAGCGATGAAAGCCGGTTGGACTCTGGACGATATCGCCTGGGACGACCTTGCGTACGACAAGGTCGATCCGGAGATCGTGAAGCTCATCAAGGCCGCCGCGCTGGTCGAGCATAACGGCGCCGACTACACCGAGTATCTCTGCAACGTCTTTTCGGACGATCCGGATTTCCAGGCGGCCGCACGCAAGTGGGGCCGCGAGGAGATCCAGCACGGCCAGGCGCTGGCCCAATGGGCGATGAAGGTCGATCCGTCGTTCGACTTCGACGACGCCTTCCAGCGCTTCCTTGACGGCTTCCGTCCGGATGTGGGCGCGTCGGAGAGCATCCGCGGCTCGCGCTCGGGCGAGCTGGTCGCGCGCTGCATCGTCGAGACCGGCACCAGCAGCTTCTATTCCGCGATCGCGGAGGCGACCGATGAGCCGGTTCTGCAGCAAATCTGCCGGGCGATCGCGGCGGACGAGTTCCGGCACTACAAGCTGTTCTACGACGCGCTGCGCCGCTACCTCGACATCGAGGGGCTGGGACGGCTCGGCCGGCTCAAGGTGGCGATCGGCCGGATCAACGAGACCGAGGACGACGAGCTCAGCTACGCCTATTACGCCGCCAATCTCCACGGCAAGGAAGAGTACGACCGCGAGCGCTGCCACCGTCTCTACATGGCGCCGGTCTACAAGAACTACCGCCGCCAGCACATGGACAAGGCGGTCGCCATGATCGCGAAGGCCAGCGGCATCCGTCTCTACGAGCCGGTGCGCAAGACGGTGGCCAGCGTGATGCTGAACCGCATCCACCGTCAGGCCGACAAGTTCGAGGCCGTCCGGGAACAGACCCAGGCGGCCTAAGCCGCCGAAATCCCGATCCGACAGCGGATTCCGTTTCGGGCCGCCGAAACGCGGGCACGTCCTCGGATGTTTTTCACCCCCGTCGAGGTCCGGCGCCCGACAAGCCCTACTGGACAATCGCGCGTCGCCTGCATGGATGCGACGGCGGCCCCGGACAGCGAGGCCTGGTCGTGTGCCCTAGGCGGTGATGTCGAAGGGCGCGCGCGCGAGACTGTTGCCGTCGGCGCCGAGGATCGCGCCCAAGTCGATCTCCGGCGGCCCGGAAGAGGCGCGCTCCAGCGCGCCCGTCGCCTCGAAGGCGCGGCGGCTCTGGATCGCCCGCGCGGCGGTCTCATCCCCGCCGGCGGCCGCCCCGCCCGTGTCGTCGGCAGCATTCGCGGCGGCATCCTCGGTGGCGCTGGGCTCTTCGACGCCCGTGCCGTCTCCTTCCGCCTCGCGGGCCGCGGCCGCCTCCTCGCGCTCCGCGCTCTGCTCCTCGAGCCGCTCCTGCCGCAGCTCCGCCTGGGCCTCCGAAATGCCCTGCTGGGCGCGCGCGGCGATGCGCAGGTCGGCGGGTGAGGGGTTGGCCGGCGCCAGCGCCGCCCGGCGCACCGTGCGCAGCTTCGCGATGGTGGCCTGCGGATCGCCCGGCACGCTGGAGGCGTTGATGCTGACCTCGCCGCCGACGGCGTAGAGCCGGCCGTCCGGCCCGCGTTGATATTCGTAGCTGGGGGCCCCCGCATATTGTCCGCCGGCGGCGGCGTGCGCCTGCTCGTGGCGGCGCACCTCCGCATCGCGGGCCTGCAGCTGGCGCACCTCCTGGCGTTCCGCCTCGCTCAACCCGTCGGCGCCCTCCTCGGCGCGGTCGGCGGCGGCCTCATCGCCCTCGCGGCTCCGGGCCTCATCGCCCGCCTCCTCCTCGCCGCGGGCGGCGCGGTCGCTGCCGGGAGTCTCGCTCTCGACATCGGATGGGGCCTGCAGCACGGACAGGCCGGCGCCGGTGACCGTCAAGGTCGCGCGGCCGGCGCCGATCGCCTCCGCCGAGGCGGATTGGGCGCGGACATCCGCCGCCGGGGCCCGGGCGGTCTGGATCGCGGGCACGCCGCCGGCGCCCGCGGCCGTGGCGGCGCGGGCCAACAGCGACAGTGCGCTCAGGCTCGACCCGTCGATCTGCATGCGCTCGGCATCAACCGTCAGCCGGTCGGACGGGGGGCCCCACCCCCACCCGTCGAAGGGCACGCAACCAATCGCTGGCCGCGGGCCGCCCTTCGCCGTTGCACGCACCTTCTGCGCGGTCTGCAGCCGGACCCGCGCGATCTCGCGGTATCCGGTTATGTGGCGATTTCTTCGCCACAGCAAGGGTTTGGCCTATAGCACGCGGAACGGGATCCAGGCGAGTCCGAAGCGCGGGAGCGGCGTCTCCCGCATAAAATACACAAAAAAATGCGCAAACGGTTGATTCACACATATTAAATGTTTAAATAGGTCCAACCCGGTCATCGCGACTGGGCCAACGCGATCAATCCCGTATCCGGACACGGCCCTTGGCCCGCGAGGTGACAGCCCATGACCCGCATCGCCCGAACGCCCCGCAGCGACCTCTCCGCGCTCTATCCCGCCTATGAGACGCTGTCCGGCCTCGAGGATACGGCGCTGCTCTCCAAGGCGCTGGAGGAGGTCTTCGTCGACGGGCGGATCGCCGCGGTCTCGTCCTTCGGGGCGGAATCGGCGGTGTTGCTCGACCTGATCGCGCGGATCGATCCGGCGACGCCGATCCTGTTCCTGGAGACGGGCAAGCATTTCCCGGAGACGCTGGCCTATCGCGATCTGCTGATCGATCGGCTGCGGCTCGAGGACGTTCGCTCGATCGCGCCGGAGGCGACGGAACTGGCGGCCGCGGACCCGGACGGCACGCGCCATGTCCGCGATCCGGACGGCTGCTGCGATGTCCGCAAGGTCCGGCCACTCGATCGGGCGCTCGCCGGCTTCGACGTATGGATCAGCGGGCGCAAGCGCTTCCAGGGCGGCGTGCGCGAGCGGCTCGACACCGTCGAATGGGAGGAGACGCCGGAGGGCGGCCGCCGCCTGAAGCTCAACCCGCTGGCCGGCTGGAGCGCCGAGCGGATCGACGCCTATTTCGACCGGTACGCCCTGCCGCGCCATCCGCTGTGGGAGGAGGGCTATCTCTCGATCGGCTGCGCGACCTGCACCGCCAAGCCCTCGCCGGACGCCCGGGACCGCCGCGCGGGTCGCTGGGCCGGCCAGTCGAAGACGGAATGCGGAATCCACGCGCTGCGCCGCCCGCGCCCGGCGGCCTGAACGACCGCGTCAGTCGCGCCGCAGCCGCTCGATCTCGGGGCGGAACTCGTCGGCCACGCGGGCGTAGATCGCGCGCTTGAACGGGACGATCAGGTCGACCAGCCGGTCGAGCGCGACCCAGCGCCATTCCGAGAATTCCGGCTTGTGGCGGGTCAGGTCGATATCGGCGTCGGTGCCGAGGAAACGCAGCGCGAACCATTTCTGCGTCTGGCCGCGATAGCGCCCCTTCCAGACCCGGCGCGAAAGGCTGGGCGGCAGGTCGTAGGCGTGCCAGCTGGCGCTCTCGGCGATGATCTCGGCCTTGTCGGTGCCGACTTCCTCGCGCAGTTCGCGCCAGGCGGCCTCCTCCGGCGTCTCGCCCTCGTCGATGCCGCCCTGGGGCATCTGCCAATGGTCGCCCGGGGTGTCGATCCGGTTTCCGACGAAGACGGCGCCCGCGTCATTGACCAGCATCAGGCCGACGCATTGTCGGTAGGGGCGATTGTCGTCGGATGGGCGCATGACCGTTTCTAGCTGCCCGGTCCGACCGGGAAGGTCAAGACCCGGCCCCGGCGGTGCCGAAGCGGCGCGCCGGACGGTCAACTGGCGCCGGCGCGCGCCCGGATGACGGCGGAGAGCGGGGCCAGAACCAGCCCCTTCTCCTCCAGATCCTGCGCCCAGCTGCCGACCCGGCTCATCGCCATCGGGTAGGGGCGGATCAGCACCACGGCCGTCTGCTTGGCCTTGGCGATCACCTCCGCCTCGTTCAGCTTGCGCAGGATCGCGGCCCGGCTCAATTCCTCGTCGGCCACGACATCGGCGGCGGTCGACGGCGCGCCCGCGATCTCGGCGGTGCGCGGGGCGCCGCTGGTCGGGTCCTCGCGGGTGTCGAAATAGACCAGCCCGCGCTGGCCGAGCGCCGTCATGATCGGCCGCAGCGAACGCTCGTCGGCCGTGAAGGCGGTCCCCTGGTAGTTCGCCACCCCGATATAGCCCGTCACCCGGCTCAGGATCCAGTTGAGCCGCTCGAGGTTCGCCTCCTCGTCGAGCGTGGTCATCAGCGCATAGGGGCCCGGATCGCTGCGCGGGAAGTCGCGCGGTTCCATCGGCAGGGTCAGCAGCACCTCGTGCCCCTCGTCCCGCGCGGCGGCGAGCTGTTCCTTCAGGTTGCGGGCATAGGGCGCGAAGGCGAGCGTCACCGGCCCGGGCAGGCCGATCGCCTGGGCGGTCGTGTCGTCGGCGATGCCGACCTCGGTCACGACCACGGCGATCCGCGGGCGCGTCTCCAGCGCGTTGGCGGGGCGGCTGTAGACCCGCCAGGGCATGCGCCCGTCGGCGTCGATGATCGGAAGCGGGCCGGTCGGCGATTCCTCGATCAGCGCCGGGTCCGGATGGGGCGTCAGCAGGGCGACTTCCTCTTCCGCCTCGCCTTCCGCCTGACCGTCGGCCTGGCCCTCCGCTCGCGCTTCCGCCTGGCCCTGCGCGGCGCCGTCGCCGGCCTCGGCCGTCCGCCCGGCGGCCGGCGTACCGTCCTCCTCCGTCTCCCCGTCGAGGCGGACGATCTCCGGCTTGAGCGTCTCGACGGTGAGCGACGGGCGTCGCGCCTTCTCCGCCTCGAGGATGGCCTCCTCGTTCAGCGTCAGATAGAGGGCGGTGCCGCCGAGGCTCGCGAAGAACAGGAAATAGGCGCCGGCCAGGGCGATTTTCTGGCCGTGCTTGTCGAAGAAGGTCGGCCGAAGATGGGCGGGAATGTCGTCGTCATCCGCCGCCGCGAGGGCGTCCTCGGCCTCGGTTGCCTCGTCGTCTTCCCCGGCACCCGCGGCCTCCTTGCCGCGCAGGCGCCGGATGCGGGCCGTGAGCGTTCCCGGCAGCGCCTTCAGCCGCGCCATCAGCGCGCCGGCATCGCCGGCGGGAAGCGGGTTCTTCAGCTTCGGCGCCTTCATTCGCCTCGCCTCACCTCACGCCTTGCCCGGCCCCTGTCGGCCGTCAGCCCGGGGCGGTCGCCTGCCGCTTGGCGGGCGACCGCTGCCCCGGCGGCCGGGCGATCAGTTGGCCTCGTGCCGACGATAAAGCGCGATTCCCTGGATCAGGTCCAGCGCCCGAGCGAGCTGGTAGTCGTCGACCGCCCGGTCCGCCGATCCGTTCTCGTCGGATTCCGCGTCCTCCGGCGCGCCCTCGGGCGTGGCAGCCGGCTCGTCCTCGTTTTCGAGCGCGTTGCGCAGATCGGCCTCGCTGCGCTGGCCGGCCGCGTTCTCGAGCACCTCGAGGCGCGCTCGCTCGACCACGATGTCGGGGCTGATGCCCTTGGCCTGGATCGAGGTGCCGCTCGGCGTGTAGTAGCGCTGGGTGGTCAGCTTGATGGCGGCCCCGCGCCGGTTGAGCGGCATGATCGTCTGGACCGATCCCTTGCCGAAGGACTGCGTGCCGAGCACGATCGCGCGGCCGTGATCCTGCAGCGCGCCGGCGACGATCTCCGACGCGCTGGCCGAGCCGCCATTGATCAGCACCACGATCGGCAGTCCCTGCGCGCGGTCGCCCGCCGTCGCCTGGAAGCGCTGGATGCTCTCCGGATCGCGCCCGCGGGTCGAGACGATCTCGCCCTTGTCGAGGAAGGTATCGGAGACCGAGATCGCCTGGTCCAGCAGCCCGCCCGGATTGTTGCGCAGGTCGACGACGTAGCCTTGCAGCTCCTCGCCCAGCTCGTCGCGGATCTTGTCGATCGCCCGGTCGAGGCCGGCCTGGGTCTGGCCGGAGAAGCTGGTGATGCGCAGATAGCCGACATTGCCCTCGACGCGGCTGCGCACCGACTGGATCTTGATCTGGTCGCGGGTGATGGTGACGTCGAACGGATCCTCGCCGTTGCGCACGATGGTCAGCGTGATGTCGCTGCCGATCGGCCCGCGCATCCGGTCGACCGCATCGTTGAGGGTGAGGCCCTGCACCGCCTCGCCGTCGAGGTGGGTGATCAGGTCGCCGGCCTCGATGCCGGCGCGATAGGCGGGCGTGTCGTCGATCGGCGAGACGACGCGGACATAGCCGCTCTCGTCCATCGTCACCTCGATGCCGAGCCCGCCGAACTCGCCGCGCGTGTTGGTGCGCATGGCATCGTAGCTGTCCTCGGTGAGGTAGACCGAGTGCGGGTCGAGGCTGCGCAGCATGCCCTGGATCGCCGCCTCGATCAGCTTCTTGTCGGAGACGTCCTCGACATATTCGCGGCGCACCTGCTCGAACACCTGACCGAACAGGTCCAGCATCTCGAAGGTGTCGCGGTCGTCGCTCCCGCCCGTCTGCTCGGTCGGCTGTTCGTCCGACTGGGCCAGCGCCGGACCGGAGACCGCCCCGGAAACCGCGAGGACGAGCGTCAGCACGAGCGCGCCGAGCAGGCCGGCGAATACGCACGAGAGGGCCGGCGCGACGCCGTCGCGGCGGGAGGCGAGATCAGCAATCATCCATGCACCTTCAAACTGCCTGCAGTGATCCATTGCAGCGGATTGACCGGCTGGCCGCCCCGCCGCAGTTCAACGTACAACCGCGGACGGCCCGCGTCATCCGTGGAAGCCGCCCCATCCTGCGGCATGACGCCCACCGGCTCGCCGGCGAGCACCCATTGGCCCTGCACCGCGTCGATCCGCTCGAATCCGGCGAGGACCGAATGGTAGCCGCCGTCATGCTCGATGATCAATATACGGCCCAGGTCCCGGAACGGACCGGCGAACATCACCTTGCCGTCGTAGGGCGCCACCACCTGGGCGCTGGCCCGGGTCGCGACATAGATGCCTTTGGCGCTGAAGCCGAAGCCGGTGCGCTCGCCATAGCGCGTGACCAGGTCGCCGCGCGCCGGCGCGGTGATCTGGCCGTCGTCGGGGAAGGCGCGCAGCCCGTCCGGCCGGGTCGCCACCGAGAGCGACGGCGCCTCCGCCGCTTCCGAAGCCCCCGGCTTCTCGTCCGGCGGCGGCGGGCGCTCGCGGGCGGCGGCCGCGGCCCGTTCGGCCTCGTCCTCCGCCTGCTTCAGGCGCTGGACGAGTTCCTGCAGCGAGCGGGATTCGCGCACCATGCGGTCGAGCGCGCGCTGGGCGCGCTGGGATTCGGCCGCCGTCTTCTCGTAGAGCTCCCGTTTTCGGGCGATCAGCCCTTCCAGTCGCGCCCGATCCTGCGCCAGCTGATCGTCCGCCTGGTCGAGTTCGGTGATCTTGGTCTCGATATCGGCGCGCACCTCGGCCAGCGCCTGTAGATCCTCGCGCAGCAGCCGCGCGCGCCCTTCGAGCGCCGGAATCGCGGAACGCAGCAGCACCGCGCCCCGGACCGCCTCGGTCGGGGTGCCGGGATAGAGGAAGACCGCCTGGGGCGGGTCCTTCGAGAGCCGCGCGAGCGCGGCCAGCGTGCCGCTCAGCTGCCCATGGCGCAGCGTGAGCGCCTCGCGCCGTTCGGCGAGGTCGCGTTCCAGCGCGACCAGCTGGTCCTCCAATGAGGAGATCAGCGCCTCGCGCTGCTGCGCGTTCTGGGCGGCGGTGATCAGCTCGCCGCGCAAATCGTTGATCTCGCGGGCGAGCGCTTTGGCCTCCGCCTCCAACTCGCGGCTTTTGCTGCGGGTCTCTTCGATCTGCTGCTGCAGGGCCTCGAGCTCCTGCTCGCTCGCCTGCTGCGCCAGGCCGGGGACGCCCAGCAGGACCGCCGCGGCGGCGCATGCCGCGATCGCGCTGGCGGTCCGGGCGCGCGCCACGCCCCGGTTACTCCGCGGCCTTCGTGGCGACGTGGCGGATCAGGCTCTCGCCCGTCATCGCGGCCGGCTTCGCCAGCCCCATGATGTCGAGGAGCGTCGGCGCCAGATCGGCGAGCCGGCCGTCGGCGAGCCGGATGTCGGCGCTCTCCGGCCCGACATAGACCACCGGCACCCGGTTCATGGTATGGGCGGTGTGGGCCTGGCCGCTCTTCGGGTCGGCCATCATGTCGGCATTGCCGTGGTCCGCGGTGATCAGCATCGCGCCGCCGGCCGCGCGCACCGCCTCCTCCAGCCGGCCGACGCACGCGTCGACCGCCTCGATCGCCTGGACGGCGGCGTCGAACTTGCCGGTATGGCCGACCATGTCGGGGTTGGCGTAGTTCACCACGATCAGGTCGTAGGCGTCGCTTTGGATCGCGTCCACCAGCTTGTCGGTCACCGCGTCGGCCGACATCTCGGGCTTGAGGTCGTAGGTGGCGACGTCGGGGGAGGGGACGAGGATCCGTTCCTCGCCGGCGACGGGCTCTTCCTCGCCGCCGTTGAAGAAGAAGGTGACGTGCGCGTACTTCTCGGTCTCGGCGATGCGCAACTGCTTCAGCCCCGCCTCGGCCACCACCGCGCCCAGCGTGTCCTCGGGCGTCTCGGGCGGGAACAGCAGCGCGTGGAACCGGTTCAGCTCCTTCGAATATTCGACCATGCCGACCGCGCCGGCGAAGGCGATCGGATCGCGCGCGAAGCCGTCGAAATCGGGGTCGAGGAGCGCCGTCAGGATCTCGCGCGCCCGGTCGGCGCGGAAATTCGCCATCAGCACGCCGTCGCCATCCGCCATGCCGGCATAGGGGCCGATCACGGTGGGGGCGACGAACTCGTCGTTCTCGTCGCGCGCATAGGCGGCCGAGACGGCCAGCAGCGCGTCGTCGGCGCGCTCGCCCTCGGCCTCGGCGATCGCGCGATAGGCCTTCTCGACCCGGTCCCAGCGCTTGTCCCGGTCCATCGCGAAATAGCGGCCGGAGACGGTGGCGATCTTGGCGCGCGGCGCGGCGTGCAGGAAGTTCTCGAGATAGGATTCCGCGCTGCGCGGCGGCGTGTCGCGCCCGTCCAGGATGGCGTGCACCGCGACCGGCACGCCGAGGTCGATCAGCGCCTCGGCCAGCGCCGCGATATGGTCCTGGTGCGCGTGCACCCCGCCGGGCGAGAGCAGGCCCAGCAGATGCGCGGTGCCGCCTTTCGCCTTCACGGCCTCGGCGAAATCCAACAGCGCGGGATTGCGCATCAGCTCGCCGTTCCCGACCGCCCGGTCGATGCGCGGCAGGTCCTGCAGCACGACGCGGCCGGCGCCGATATTCATGTGCCCGACCTCGGAATTCCCCATCTGGCCCTCGGGCAGGCCGACATGCCCCTCGCTCGCGTCCAGCTCGGCGTGCGGGCCGGTCTCCATCAGCCGGTCCATCACCGGCTTGCGGGCCGCCGCGATCGCGTTGTCCTCGGGCTCCTTGCGCGCGCCGTAGCCGTCCAGGATGCACAGGACCACCGGCTTCGGGCGACCGCCCCGGACGCCTGCGTTGGGGGACTTCGTCTGATCGCTCATCGCCTTCTCGCGTTCCTCACCCTTCGGAATGGACAGGGGCGCGCCGCCTTTCGGCGCCGTACGGGACCCGCCCGCATCGCCGTACGCGCTTACCGCTATTCCCACGGCGTGCCATCGGCTATGCTGCGCCCGGCGCAGCCTATCACAGCCCGATACTTGCGGGGCCGGACCGGCCGACAGTCGTGGGTATTGCAGGCGAACGGCGCGCCGTCAAATGATCCGGCGTGCCCTTCGATATGGGGTGTCGGCGCGCCGGGCCAAGAGACGGTTCGGTTCGACGGGCCGCCGCCGGTGGTGGCGGTGGCGTCGATCCGGACGCCGACGGTGGGGGAAGGCGAACGATCATGGCGAAGGGCAAGTCGTCAGCGCAGAAGGCCGCGGCAGATCCCGGCCTGCGCGCGCCGGTTCTCGGCGTCCGCGCGTTCCAGGCGGAGGTCGAGAAGTATCTCGACAAGGCGGGCACGGCCTTGGCGCGGCAGGACGCGGCGCATCTGACCGGCCTGCCGGCCTACACGATCCTCTTGTTCCTGGTGGAATTCTCCGATGCGGAGCTCTCGGAGAAGCACTATCGCGCGCTGCTGGCCAAATACGGCGTCGACACGCCGGCCAATTTGAAGATCTACCCGATGCTGAGCCAGTCGGCGCTGTTCGAGATCTTCCAGAATCTGGGCGTCAGCCGCGAATCGATCCGGCGTCTGCTGATCCTGATGGCCGATCACGGGCTGATCGACCGGGTCTCCAAGGGCCCGCCCTTCCCGGACCAGCTCGGCCTCTCCAAGGAAGGGCGCAAGCTGATGGGGCGCGTCGCCAAGAAGCTCGGCAAGGACATGGGGAAGGCCAAGCCCTTCGGGTATCTCTAGACGGCCTCGCCCTCTTCACGCCCCGGCCGCATCCTTCGAGATGGGCGCTCTCGCGCCCTCCTCAGGATGAGGCCGGTGTCCCTCCGGCCCCCGTTCAGAACAGCGCCAGCTGGTCGCCCTTCAGCACCGGGCGCTTGAATTGCGTGAGGTCGAGCGTGCGCGGACGCTTCTCGAGGCCGAGCCGGCGCTTGGCGATCTCGAAGCGCTGGGCGACGAGGTCGGCATAGGGCCCGGCGCCGCGCATCCGCTCGCCCCAGGCCGACCGGTAGAGATCGCCGCCGCGCATCTGGCGCATCAGGCTCAGGACCCGCGCGGCCCTGTCCGGCGCGTGCGCTTCCAGCCATTCCCGGAACAGGTCCGCGATCTCGCGCGGCAGGCGCAGCATGACGTAGCCGGCGCTGCTGGCGCCGGCGTCGGCGACGGCTTCCAGGATGGCTTCGCTCTCATGGCAGGTGAGGCCGGGGATGATCGGGGCGACCAGCGCGCCGGTCGGGACCCCGGCCTCAGAGAGACCGCGGATCGCGTCCAGCCGGCGGGTCGGCGTCGAGGCCCGCGGCTCCATCGCGTTGGCGAGATGCCGGTCGAGCGTCGTCACCGAGACCGAGACATGCGCCAACCCCGCTTCGCCCATCGGCCCCAAGATGTCGAGGTCGCGCAGCACCAGCGCCGATTTGGTGACGATGGTGACCGGATGGCGGAAGGCCTGGAGCACCTCCAGGATCGCGCGCATCGAGCGTTTCTCGCGCTCGATCGGCTGGTAGGGATCCGTGTTGGTGCCGATCGCGATGATCTTGGGGACATAGCCCTTGCGGGAGAGCTCCTTCTCCAAGAGCGCCGGCGCGTCCGGCTTCCAGAACAGCTTCGATTCGAAGTCGAGCCCGGGGGAGAGCCCGTAATAGGCATGCGTCGGCCGCGCGAAGCAGTAGACGCAGCCATGCTCGCAGCCCCGATAGGGATTGATCGAGCGCTCGAAGGGCACGTCGGGGCTGGTGTTCCTGGCGATGATGCTGCGCGCGGAATCGACCCCGACGGTGGTGCGCAATTTCGGCGGCGGAAAGTCGGGGTCGACCGCGTCGCCGCCCGACCCCCAGCCGTCGTCGACCGCCTCGCGGGCCCGCGCCTCGAAGCGCCCGTCGCGGTTCGAGACCGCGCCGCGCCCCTTCACCGGCCGGTCGGGCAGCCGGTCCGGCGCATGCGCGCCATAGCCGTCGTCGCCACAGCCATTGTCCAGGGTCTCGCTCATGCAAGCGAGTGTGGGAACATGCAAAGAACAAGTAAAGTTCTTTTTTCGTTCCGGCACGGGTTTCACGAGAGGGCCGGGTCGAGCCCGGCCACGCCGCGTAGAATCCACGGCGTCATCCCCGGACTTGATCCGGGGATCGCGTCGTTCGCGCGCCGGGCGGCCGTCTACCGCTCCTTCAGCCGCGGCATCAGCTCGACGAAATTGCAGGGGCGGTGGCGGAAATCGAGCTGGCTCTTCAGGATCTCGTCCCAGCCGTCCTTGCAGGCGCCGGTCGAGCCGGGCAGCGCGAAGAGGTAGGTGCCGTTCGCCAGCACCGCCATCGCCCGGCTCTGGATCGTCGAGGTGCCGATCTTGGCGGCCGAGATCCAGCGGAAATATTCCCCGAAGCCGGGGATCTCCTTCTCGGCGACGCGGCCGAAGGCCTCCGGCGTCACGTCGCGGCCGGTGAGGCCGGTGCCGCCGGTCGCGATGACGCAATCGACCTCCGGATCCGCGATCCACTGGCGCAGTTTCGCCTCGATCACGTCGGCATCGTCCTTCACGATCGCCCGGTCGGCCAGATGGTGACCGGCGCCCTCGAGCCGCCCGACCAGCGTCTCGCCGGAGCGGTCGGAGGCCATGTCGCGCGTGTCGGAGACCGTCAGCACCGCGATGTTGACCGGCTTGAAGGGCAGGGATTCGTCGATTGCCATGGCTGGAACCGCCGCGGTTCGAGGGCAGGCCGTCTCGGCTATTCGGCGGCGATCGTCTGCACCGCCACCTCGGCCTGATCGAGGCCCATATAGATCGGCCAGGCGCCGGAGATCAAGGCGTCCAGCGTCGGCGTCGCCTGGCCCAGACGGTGGCGGTAGATCCAGAGGTTCGCCATTACATGCTCGACGTAATTGCGCGTCTCGCGCGAGGGCAGGCTCTCAATGAAGAGCAGCGGGTCGCCGGAATAGTCGATCTTCCGGCGCCATTTGTTGAGGTTGCCCGGTCCGGCATTGTAGGCGGCGGCCGCGTAGAACAGATTGCCCGCGATGTCCGGCTGCTGCATCAAGAGGCGGATGTAGCGCTGGCCGAGCGAGAGGTTGAGCGCGGGCTCGTAGAGCTCGGCGCGCTTGGCGCCGTAGTAGCGCTCGCCCGCGACCCAGCCGGCGGTCGCCGGCATCAGCTGCATCAGCCCGCGCGCCCCGGCATAGCTGCGCGCCCGGGCGCGGAAGCGGCTCTCCTGGCGCACGAAGGCGTAGATCAGCGCGCGGTCGACGCTGAAGCCGTTCATCGGCCGCCAGCCCGGCAGCGGATAGAGCGCGGCGTCGAGCCATTCCCCCTGGTCGCGCGCGAGATCGCGCCCGACGCGATAGGCGAGGTCGGCCAAGCCGGCCGCGTCCGCGAAGGCCAGCAGCGTGTTCGCCATCGCCGGCGGCAGCGCGTCGATGAAGCGGCGCAGTTCGGCGTCGGCGCGCTCGGTCTCGCCCGCCTCGATCAGCGCGATGGCGCGCCGGGCGGCCGGGATGCGCTCGAGCAGGTCCACCTCCGGCGCATCCAGCGTCGGCAGCGTGAAGTCGAGCGCCGGCCGCTGCCCGAGCGAACGGGTGGCGAGCAGCCCGTAGAAGCTGCGCGGCACGCCGGCCGCGCGCTTCAGCATCGGGTTCACCTTCTCCGGCATGCCGCCGATCAGCGCCGCGCGCGCCGCCCAATAGCCGCCGGCCGCGCGCTCCCAGCGTTGCGCCGTCTCGGAGGTGGAGAGCGCCTCGAACAGCGCGAGGGCGGTCTCGTGGCGCTGCGCCCGCCAGGCGGCGAGGCCGCCCCACCATTGCGCGAGGCCGGCGCGGGCGGGGGCCATCCTGCTGGCTCGTTCGGCCACCGCGATCGCTTCGGCGTCCTTGTGATAGCGGAAATAGCCGCGCACGATGACGCCCAGGCTCTCCGCGAAGGCCTCGGCGGTGAATAGCTTGCGGTACTTGGCCGTGTCCAGACGGTCCAGCGAATAGGTGACGGCGCCGCGCTGCACCCAGCGGCGGATCTGGCGCTGCATCTTGCGGATCGCCGCGCGTTCCCAGCCGGTCTTGCCGGCCAGCGGATCGATCGTCCGGTCGCGGGCCACGTCGCGGCCGTCGGGCGCGTCCTTCGCGGCCGGCTCGATGCCGGGCAGGCTGACCGATTTCGGCTTCTGCGGCCATTTGTAGTTCGGCGGCCGCCGGCGCAGTGCCAGCTTGTAGATGCGCTGGGCGCCCGGATGGTCGGCATAGCCGCCCATCCAGTCCTTCAGTTCCAGATAGCTGGAGCGCCAGGCGGTCGGGTGCATGTAGCGCTGGAACAGCACATGCCCCATCAGGATGTCGTCCTCGACCGTCTCGATGACCTTGTCGGCCGCCGCCATCTCGCCGTCGCGTTGCAGCGCGAAGATGCGGCGATAGCGTTCGGCGTCGGCGTCGCTCAGGATGTCCGGCAGGCGCGCATGATCGCGCGCCGAGCTTTCGAACCCCCCGTCGGGGCCGAGCGCCGCGCTGGAGGTCGCCGTCTCCACCGCCCGGTAGCGGTTGGAAAGATCCTCGGCCGCGGCCGGCAGGCCGAGCCCGATGCCGAGCGAGAGGACGAGCGCGGCCGTCGCGCCGGCGAAAACCCGGCGCGGCCCGATCCGTTCGGTTCGGACACGGAAACTCAGCACGAGACCTTGGCCCCTCCCGTCGATACGAGACTCTTTGTACCCTGCTTCTGCGGCAGGCCGGCCCGTCGAAACCGACATCCGGCACCTGCCCGATTTCTGCCACATAGTTAAGGGATGGGCGACAAGGCCGCAAGCGCCTATTCCCTAACCCCCTGAAATACCTGAGTTCCCGTTTCGCGAAATTCGGGCATTCGAGGCGAAATTCGGGCAAATTGCGACTCGACGCACGCGGCCCGCCGACTTCCCCGGGGGCGGCCGGCCTCCCGCGTGTGGCCTGTGGGGTTTGTGCGCGTGACGCGAACCGTTAAGGCGCCGTTAAGGCCTACCTCCGTAGGGTCATTGCCCGGTTCGACCCTTCATCTCGTGAGGTTTCGGTATGAAATTGACGCACAAGATCGCCGCCGGATTCGGCGCGGTGATCCTTCTCGCCATGATCGTCGGCGGGTTCGGCTGGTCGGGCATCGGCGCCCTGACCGGCTTCCTCGGCACCAAGACGGAGATCGCCAAACTCGAACTGTCGGCCAGCGAGACCGGCGCGATCATCGAAGAGGGCGCGGACGAGAACTCCGTCGACGCGCTTTCCCGCGCGGGGCGGCAGATCGAGAGCCTCGAGGCGGCGATCGCCGACCTGTTGGCGGAGGAGTCGATCGAAGCCGGATCGCCCGCGCTCGCCGCGGCCCGCGGCCAGATCGACACGCTGCGCGGCGCGCTCGCGGAACTCACCGCCGCGGTCGAGGGCTATGTCGGCGAGAAGGCCGGTCTGGAGGACAAGGCCGCGCGTCTGACGGTCGCCGCAGAAGATCTCGCCAAGAAGGCGGACGCGAAGAGCGCGGCGGCGCGCAGCACCCTTTCCGACGTGCGCGCCCAGCGCCAGACCCAGCAGATGGTGCTGGACGATGCGCGCACGATCTACACCGATCTGGGCCAGGTCCGGATCCATCATCTGCAGTTCCTCGCCGACGGCAAGGCGAGCGACCGGAGCGAGGGCGCGGAGCTGCTCGCCGGGCTGGTCGAGACGACCGAGATCCTGGCCGATTTCACGGTCGGCACGCCGGACGAGCGGCCGAGCCAGACCACGCACAGCACGGTGAAGGAGATATCGGCCACGTTCGATGAGCTGTTGTCGCAACCCGCGGCGGCGCCGGCGCGCCACGAAGCGCTGGCCGGGTTGATCCGCAAGGCGCAGCTCTTCACCAGCGCGATCATCCGCCGCCAGGGCGAGGCCTTCGCCGAGCTGGAAGCGGCGGAGAACGAGGGCTTCGCGCTCTCCCGCGCCTCGGGCGAGCTGCTGCGGGAAGCCTCGCACATCGCAGGCGCCGCGCGGACGCTCGACCGCACGGTCCAGGTCTATTCGCGGCCCGGCGCGGATCGCGCCGCCATGCGCGATGCGGTGGCCGGGACGCTCGCCCGCCTTCGCGACGCCACCTCGGCGATCCTGGTGCTGCCGCTCGATGAGGCGGATTTCGATCAGGTGAAGCAGATCGAGGCCAACGCGACCGCCTTCGAGACGACCTTCGAGGCGTTCGTGGCCGCGGACCGGGCGAAGCGGGACGCGGTGGCGGCGGGGCAGGCGGCGCTCGCCGGATTCGGCACCGCCATCGGCGACGCGGTGGAAGCGACCAACGCCGAGATCTCGGCCAGCAGCCAGCTCGAGAAGACGATCATCGCGGGCGCGGTCTTGAGCGCGCTGATCGGCGGCCTGGCGCTGGCCTTCCTGCTCGGCCGGTCGATCTCGCGTCCGATCTCGGTGATGAGCGGCGTGATGGACCGCATGCGCGAAGGCGACCTTGCCCTCGACATTCCCTATCAGGATCGGCGCGACGAGGTCGGCAACATGGCTCGCGCGGTCGAGGTGTTCCGCGAGAACGCCGACCGGGTCCGCGAACTGCAGGAGGAGCAGAAACAGACCGAGGCCCGCGAATCCGCCGCCCGCGAGGAACGCCGCAAGGAACGTCGCGAGCAGCAGCTCGCGCTGGCCGGGCGGTTCGAGAAATCGGTGAAGGAGATCGTCGATCAGGTGAGCCGGGCCGCCGGCGGCCTCAAGGGCACCGCGAACGAGATGGTGAAGAGCGCCGAGGCCTCGGTCGAGGAAGCCGGCAAGGCGGAGAAGTCGGCCGCGCAATCGTCGGAATCCGTCCAGGCCGTCGCCTCCTCGGCGGAGGAGCTCGGCGTCTCGATCCGGGAGATTTCGCAGCAGGTGCAGAGCTCGAGCGAGATCGCGTCGCGGGCGGAGAGCCTGGCGCTCGACGCCGGGCGCCGAATGGGGGAGCTGGTGCGCACCTCGCGCGAGATCGGCGACGTGACCAAGATGATCGCCGACATCGCCGAGCAGACCAACCTGCTCGCCCTCAACGCGACGATCGAGGCGGCGCGCGCCGGCGAGGCCGGCAAGGGCTTCGCGGTCGTCGCCCAGGAGGTGAAGTCGCTCGCCGAGCAGACCGCCCAGGCGACCCAGCGCATCAGCGACCAGATCGGCGGCGTGCAGAGCGCGACCGATCAGACGGCCGGCTCGATGAAGGAGATCGAGGACGTGATCCGCCAGCTGAACGAGATCGCCTCCACCATCTCCTCCGCCGTCGAGGAGCAGGGGGCCGCGACGCAGGAGATCGCGCGCTCGGCCGGCGAGGCCTCGACCAGCTCGGACGAATCCTCGCGCTCGGTCGGCGTGATGCGCGGGCGCTCGGAATCGACCGGCGAGGGCGCGAAGGAGGTGCTCTCCTCCTCCCAGGCGCTCGCCGACCAGGCCGCCCAGCTCGGGAACCAGGTCGAGGGCTTCCTGCAGGAGCTTCGGGCGTAGGCGATGGGGAAATCCGGTGGGCGGCCGAGCCGCTCAGCCGATCGCCAGCTCCTCCATCTTGCGCTGCAGGGCCAGGAGGTCGCGCCAGGCGAAGCGCTTCATGGCGGGGCTGCGCAGCAGGTAGGCCGGGTGGAAGGTCGGCAGTGCCGGCAGCGTGCCGAGATCGCCGCCGGCCGCGTATTCGAACCAGCGGCCGCGCAGCTTGGTGATGCCCTGTTCGGTGCCGAGCAGCGACTTCGCCGACTTGCCGCCGACCAGCAGCAGCACCTTCGGCCGCACCAGTTGGATGTGCCGGCGGATGAAGGGGCGGCAGGCCGCGACCTCGGCCTCGGTCGGCGTGCGGTTCCCGGGCGGGCGCCAGTAGAGCACGTTGGTGATGTAGAAGCGCTCGCGGTCGAGCCCGATGAAGCCCATCATCCGGTCGAGCATCTGACCCGAGACGCCGACGAAGGGCTTGCCCTGCCGGTCCTCGTCGGCGCCCGGCGCCTCGCCCACCAGCATCACGTCGGCTTCCGGATTGCCGTCGCCGAAGACGAGGTTGGTCGCCGTCTGCTTCAAGGGGCAGCCGTCGAACGCCTCCAGCGCCCGGCGCAGCGCCTCGAGATCATGGCACGCCTCGGCCGCCGCTTCGCCCTTGGCCGCCGCTTCGGCCGCGCCCAAGGGCGCGTCGTCCGACGGCTGGGCGCGCGGGGCGGCGGGGGCGGGCGCCGGCCTCTCGCGCAGGCCGGGACCGGCGGCCGGCGGGGCGTCGGATTGAGTCTGGGGCCGCGCCTGCGGGGCAGCGGCGCGGCGTGCCGCCTTCTGCCGCTCGACCAGGGCGTAGCGGTCGAGCGGCTCTTCCAGAATCGCCTCGTCCGCGCCCATCGCGACCTGCCAGGCGAGCGCGGCGCGCGCGGCCGCGCGCTCGTCCGTCACGTCGGGTGGCGGCGCGTCGTTTTCCCGCAGGTTCTGGTCGTCGGCGCTCATTGCCGCTACGTCGTCTCCGGATAGTCTCCGCCGCGCCTGACCGATCGACGGGCGCGTGCGTGCAGATGGGCGGCGAGCCTAACATGGCCCGGCTTGGAAGCGCACCCGCGATCGTCTAGAACACGGGAACGGGTAGAGAAAGCGTGCAAATCCGCGAGATCGAGCGAGGGGTCTTGAGACAATGAGCGAGCCGTCCGAACGCGAAAGCATGGAATATGACGTCGTCATCGTCGGCGCCGGTCCGGCGGGCCTGGCGACGGCGATCCGCCTCAAGCAGCTGGAGCAGGAGACCGGGCGCGAGATCGCGGTCTGCGTGCTCGAGAAGGCGGGCGAAGTCGGCGCGCACATCCTCTCCGGCGCGGTGCTGGAGCCCAAGGCGCTGTTCGAGCTGCTGCCGAACGCGATTGCCGACGGCGCGCCGCTGGACACGCCGGCAAAGGAGGACACGTTCCTCTATCTGACCGAGAAGGGGTCGATGACGCTGCCGACCCCGCCGCAGATGAAGAACCACGGCAACTACATCATCTCGCTCGGCAACCTGTGCCGCTGGCTCGGCGAACAGGCGGAGGCGCTCGGCGTCGAGATCTATCCCGGCTTCGCCGCCGCCGAGGTGCTCTATCACGACGACGGCTCGGTCAAGGGCGTGGCGACCGGCGACATGGGCGTCACCAAGAACGGCGAACAGGGCCCGATGTACCAGCCCGGCATGGAACTGCACGCCGCCCAGACCGTCTTCGCGGAGGGCTGCCGCGGCCATCTCGGCAAGGAGCTGATGCAGCGCTTCTCGCTGCGCAAGGAGGGCCAGTTCCAGACCTACGGCATCGGCATGAAGGAGCTGTGGGAGATCGACCCGGAGAAGTCCCAGCCGGGCCGGATCGTCCATACCTGCGGCTGGCCGATGGATTCGAAGACCTATGGCGGCTCCTTCCTCTACCATCTGGAAGGCAACCAGGTCTCGGTCGGCTACGTCATCGGCCTCGATTACGAGAACCCCTATCTCTACCCCTACATGGAGTTCCAGCGCTTCAAGCATCATCCCGAGATCGCGAAGGTGCTGGAAGGCGGCCGTCGGATTTCCTACGGCGCGCGGGCGCTCAACGAGGGCGGCTGGCAGTCGGTGCCGAAGCTGACCTTCCCGGGCGGCGTGCTGGTCGGCTGCGAAGCGGGTTTCCTCAACGTGCCGAAGATCAAGGGCAGCCACACCGCGATGAAGTCCGGCATGGTGGCGGCCGAGCAGCTCTTCGCGGCGCTCAAGCCCGAGGATGAAGGCGCCGAGGTCCCGCGCGAGGTCGCCGCCTTCGAGGACGCGATGAAGAAGAGCTGGGTGTGGGACGAGCTCTACAAGGTCCGCAACGTGCGCCCCGCCTTCAAATGGGGCCTGTTCGCGGCGATCGCCTATTCGGCGCTCGATACCGTGATCCTGCGCGGGAAGGCGCCCTGGACGCTGAAGCATCACGGGCCCGACCATGCGATGCTGAAGCCGGCGGCGGAGTGCACGAAGATCGAGTATCCGAAGCCGGACGGGAAGCTCAGCTTCGACCGCCTGACCAACGTCAGCTTCACGAACACGAACCACGAGGAGGATCAGCCCTGCCACCTGACCCTCAAGGATGCGTCGGTGCCGATCGAGAAGAACCTGCCGACCTACGACGAGCCGGCGCAGCGCTACTGCCCGGCCGGGGTCTACGAGGTGGTGGAAGGCGATGACGGCGCGCCGACGTTCCAGATCAACGCGCAGAACTGCATCCACTGCAAGACCTGCGACATCAAGGACCCGGCCCAGAACATCCATTGGGTCACCCCGCAGGGCGGCGAGGGGCCGGTCTACACCGGGATGTGACCGGACCGGGGCTCGGCCCGGGACGCCCGCCCTTTCTCCTGCGCCTGCGGTTGCTATATGATTCACGTGAGGGACGGCGCCGGGCCCATCCGGCGCCGCTTTCCACGATACGGGAGCGATCGAGCGGCATGGAGCGAGCGACGGGCGGCACGCCTTTCACATTTCGACGGCTGAGCGGACGGGGCCTCACCGGACGGGGGGCCGCGCTGGCGGCCCTGCTGGCGGCGGCGGCCTGCGCCGGCCTGCCGGCGGAGCGCACGGCGACGGCCGAGCCGGCGACGCTGGAGGACGCTTCCGGCGGCGGCGTCACGGTGCGCATCGAGGTGGCGGACGCCGCCGGGCAGAGCCTCGCCCAGCTCGACGAGCAGGGCCGGCCGATCGACAGCGGCTTCGGCGCCTATCTCGCCGGGCGCCACGCGGAGGGGGAGAGCGATTTCGCCGCCGCCGCGAGCCTGCTCGACCGGGTGCTGGAGGAGAATCCCGACGATCCGCGGCTGATTCGCCGCGCCTTCCTCGCCAACGTCAATGCCGGGCGCTTCGAGCGCGCGGTCGAGCTCGCCGGGCGGATCGAACGCGATGGGCCGGCCGCCCTCGGCCTGGCGACGCTGGTCGAGGCGGCGGACGCGCTGCGCCGCGAGGAGTCCGCCGAGGCCGCGCGCCTCGCCGACGCGACCGAGCGTACCGGCCTTTCGCGCTACGCCGCCCCGCTCTTCGCCGCCTGGGCGCTGGCCGCGCAAGGCGAGACGGATGCCGCGCTCTCCGCGCTCAACGAGATCGACGGCGACGGCGGCTTCGGCCATCTGGTGACGCTTCATACCGGCCTGATCCAGAAGCGCGCCGGGCGGTTCGAGGCGGCGGTCGCGACCTTCCGCCCCGACCTGGCCGAGGCGCAGGAAACCGCCGGGGAGGAGACCGGCCAATCCACCGGATCCGGCGGCGATCCGGAGGGCGAGGCCGCCGGCCGCGCCGAGGCGGTCGCCCGGATGCCGGCGCGGATGCTGCGCGCCTACGCCCGCGCGCGTCTCGCCGCCGGCGAGGGAGCGGAGGCCGTGCTCGCCATGCTGCGCGACTACGACGCGGCCAATCCGGGCATCACCATCGTCGGCCGCGACATCGCGGCGTTGGAGACCGACGGCGCGCTCGACGATCTGGTCGCGACCCCCGCGGCCGGCGTCGCCGACGGGCTCTACCATCTGGCCTCCGGCGTGCGCCGGCAGGCGGACGGCATCGCGCTCGCCTACGGCCGGCTCTCGACCTTCCTCGACCCCGACATGGAGCTCTCGCGCCTGCTGGTCGCCGAGATCCTGGAGGCGCGCGGCCGCCATCGTGAGGCGGTCGGGGAGCTCGAGGCGATCCCGGGGGAATCCGACTACGCCTGGTCGGCGCGGCTCGCCATCGCGGACAATCTGATCGAGCTCGACCGCGACGCGGAGGCGGCCGCCCATCTGGAGCGCATGGCGAGCGAACGGCCGGAGGATCTGGAAGCGCTGATGAAGCTCGGCTACCTGATGCGGCTTCGCGAGCGCTTCGCGGAAGGCGCCGAGATCTATGGCCGCGCGCTGGAGCGGATCGACGCGCCCCAGGACGAGCACTGGCTCGTCTACTACTATCGCGGCATCACGCTGGAGCGCACCGACCGCTGGCCCGAGGCGGAGGAGTCCTTCCTGAAGGCGCTGGAGCTGAAGCCGGGCGATCCCTACGTGCTCAACTATCTGGGCTATAGCTGGGTCGACCAGGGCATGCATATCGAGCGCGCCAAGGAAATGATCCGCGAGGCGGTCGACCAGCGCCAGAATGACGGCTACATCGTCGATAGCCTGGGCTGGGTGCAGTACAAGCTCGGCAACTACGAGGACGCGGTGCGCCATCTCGAACGCGCCGTGCAGCTGCGCCCGCAGGACCCGGTGATCAACGACCATCTCGGCGACGCCTACTGGAAGGTCGGCCGCCGGCTGGAGGCCCGCTTCCAGTGGGACCGGGTCTTGAGCCTCGACGCCGACGACGAACTGGTGGAAGCCGTCAACGGCAAGCTCGAGAACGGGCTCGCGAACGGCAACGCCGCCAATTGACGGGCCGCCGGGCGGGCACGGAAGGCGAGCCCATGACCGCGCCGCTCACCGCCGTCGCGCCGGCCAAGCTCAACCTGACGCTCTCCGTCGTCGGGCGGCGGGATGACGGCTATCATCTCCTCGATTCCCTCGTCGCCTTCGCCGATATCGGCGATCGGCTGACCGCCGAACCGGCGGATTTCCTGAGCTTGGAGATCGCGGGGCCGCAGGCGGCCGCGCTCGCCGGCGCGGCGCCATCCGACAATCTGGTGCTGCGCGCCGCCCGGGCGCTGGCCGAGGCGGCGGGCGCGACCGCGGGCGCGCGCCTCGTGCTGGAGAAACATCTGCCGGTCGCCAGCGGCATCGGCGGCGGCTCGGCCGATGCGGGCGCCGCGCTTCGGCTGCTCGTCCGGCTCTGGGGCGTCGACCTGCCGGCGGCGCGGCTCGAAGAGATCGCGCTCGATCTCGGCGCGGACGTGCCGGTCTGCCTCGCGTCTCGGCCCGCCTGGATGGGCGGGATCGGGGAAGAGCTCGCGCCCGTCGCCGACCTGCCGACCGACCCGCCGCCGGGCGTGGTGCTGGTCAATCCGGGGATGGCGACGCCGACGGGGGCGGTCTTCCGTGCGCTCGGGGGCCGCTTCTCGGAAGCGCCGGCGCGGCCGGCGCGCCTCGGCCCGGCGCTCGGCGATCTGGTGGCGGCGATCCGGCCGCTCGGCAACGACCTCGCGGCGCCGGCGCGAGAGGTGACGCCCGAAATCGACCCGGTGCTGGCGGCGCTGGAAGACCTGGAGGACACGCGCTATGCCGCGCTGTCGGGCAGCGGGGCCACCTGCTTCGCGCTCTTCGACGACCGCGCGGCGGCAGAGGCGGCGGCGGAACGCGTGCGCGAAACCGCGCCGGCGGGCTGGTGGATCGCCGCCGGCGCCTTGTCGGGCGCAAGCGCAGACGCGCCATGACGGTGGAGGGACCGCAAAAACGCCTCCTCGTCTGCGTCAACCCGGTGGGCGGGGCGAACAAGCCCTGCTGCGGCGGCGACCGGGCATCGGAGGCGCTGGCCGCCGAACTGGAGCGGGCGGTCGCCGCGCGCGGCATAAGCTGCCGGATCGCCCGCATCCATTGCCTGAACAAATGCCTGCAGGGGCCGGCCATGCGCCTCGCCCCCGGCGGGGATTTCTTCCTCGGCGTGGCGGCGGCCGACCTGCCCACGATCCTGGAGCGGCTGGAGGCCGAATGCGGGCGCGACGCGCCGGGCGAGGACGACCCGTTCGACGGCTTCTATCCCGGCGGCTGAAGTCCTGCGGCGCCCGCCTGCGGGGCGCGCTTGCGATGCCGGAGGCGATCCCATAAATTGCGCTCCGTTCGCGGGCACCCGCGACCGCTGGGGCGTAGCCAAGCGGTAAGGCAGCGGTTTTTGGTACCGCCATTCGCAGGTTCGAATCCTGCCGCCCCAGCCAGCCTTTTCAGATCATCGGGAATGCCGTCAGCCGACTTTCCGAGGCTGAGCGCCGAGCAGGCCGAGGGCGGCGAGGGATTCCTGCGTCGCCTGCAGCCGCAGGCGCAAATCGACGGTCGCCTGGTTCGGGTCGAAGTCCTGGCTCTCCAGCCGCTTCACGAGCGCAGCCGACCCGGTCTCGAGACTGACGAGGCCGTAGGTGCGGGCGAGGTCGCCGACACTGCCCGCGATCCGCCGCCAGTCGGCCTGTGCCGCGCGCCGGCCGAGTTCCGCGACCAGCGCCTCGATCGTCGACAGCACCTCCGCGATCAGGCGGGCGGTCCGATCCGCGCCCTGAACCGCCAGACAGCTGGCCAGTCGCGTGTGGTCGATCGTTGCGGTTGCAATCATGCTAAAACACCTCCGGAACCCGAAGCTTTTCGCTGCGCCCGTATCTCCCGATTCGGGTTAACGGAAGGTAAAGGCGGCGAGTCGCGATTCGGTGCGAGGCGCGTCAGTCGGTCGAGCCGTCGGAGACCGACCAGCCGCCGTCGATGATCAGGGTCTGGCCGCTCATCCAGGCGCCGGCGCGCGCGGCGAGGAAGACGGCGGCGCCGGCGATGTCCTCGGGCTCTCCGATTCGGCCGAGCGGATAGCTCGCGGCGAGCGCGCGCTCCTTCTCCGCATCCTCCCACAGCGCGCGGGCGAAATCGGTGCGCACGACGGCGGGCGCGATGCCGTTCGCGCGGATGCCGTCCGGCCCGTGGGCGACCGCCAGGTTGCGCACGAGCTGCGTGTCCGCCGCCTTGGTCAGCGCGTAGAGCCCGAGCATCTTGGACCCCTTGAAGGCGGCGATCGAGGAGACCACCGTGATCGACCCGCCGCCGGCGTCCCGCATGCCCGGCACGACGCGGGCGGCGAGCCGCATGTTGGCGCGGATATTGACGGCGATGGTCTTGTCGAAGGCGTCGTCCGGCGTCTCCAGGAAGGGGCCGTAATAGGGATTGACCGCGGCGTTGCAGACCAGGCTGTCGACCGGGCCGAATTCCGCCTCGGTGGTGGCGACCAGGTGCTCGATATCCGCGTCGCGGGAGATGTTGGCGGGCACCGGCAGCGCCAGGCCGCCGGCCTTGCGGATCGCGCCGGCGGCCTGGCGCTGCCGGTG